>MDSZ01077704.1_pt1 | contig 14352 bp, 10 predicted proteins | sample 811201 | NCBI WGS metagenome assembly MDSZ01 (sample SAMN05326647, study PRJNA326480) | marine metagenome | isolation source: seawater | place: Indian Ocean: North | collected 2010
AAAAACTTTGATGAAGAGCGTTCCGCGATGGTCGCCAACGCCTGCGATGAAGAGGACGAGATGCGAAGTCTTCGCGCACTCGGACGCGTCGGCATCGGCGCGGTTCTCTTCTTCTTCTTCTTCTTCTGCGAGAGGAGGAGGAGGACGACGACGACGACCAGACGTGGTCTCGTGCCGAGCGTCGTCGTCGTCTTCTGGCAACGACGTAACCGTCATACCAGGAGACTATCGCGTAGGCGCCACGCTCGTTTCGATCTCCGTGTTTCTCGGGCCGATATGCCACTTGTGGTTCCCGCAGTTTTTCGTACACCTACTCCTCGGCGGGTTCTTATCGTTCCAAGCGTCTCGAGTTCGTTTCCGGTTCAGCGAGACGGATTTAGACGTGGTGTTCATCCAACCCGGCGATACGGACGAACGAGCGGCGATCGACGCGAAGACAGAAACGTCCGGCGATAACAAGTTACAAGGCGGCGGCGCGAATAAATGGTCGTTTGAAAGCGTCCAAAATTGGGAGTTTTGGTTTCCCGGGTTTCCGGTGCTTGTGTATTATAAGGAGAATCAAACGAAAGAGGAAGGGCAGCCGCATTTTTTTCCAATCATCATGGACGGGAAGAAGTTGTACGAGGAGATGTTGACGAAGATGCCGAAATCGGTCAACGAGAAACCGAGCGCGAGCGAATGGAACTTGTTGACGGCGTTTAAATCAACCCCGGTCGGGAGGAACATCATCGAGCTAATGAGCGAAGAACAAGTGAAGGCGTGCGAAGAGACGACTGGTTTGCCGTATTTTGACGACGAAAAGAAATAGTTTCTGTTTTGTGTTGGTTTTACCTACGTATAGTAAAATGTACCATTCTCATTCTTTTCTTTTCGAAAAATTTTCCCCGTCGTGCGTTAACTTCTCCGCGCGAACTAAAGACATCAAAAACTTCTCCAACTGCGCTTGCGTTTTATCGTACGCCGGTTCCACGACGAACATTTTCAACATGTTGTGTATTCTTTCAATCGGCATGGACGGGAAATTCGTCAACATGCCCATCACGTACTGCTCGTACACTTTCATCTCCGCCGCTTCGATTTCCTCGGCAGAGGATTCCGCGCGGTGTAATAAATCGTCGTCGTCGTTATCTTCTGTACCCCCACAGCCCCCGTCCGTCGCCATCGTCGTTTTCAACGACCCCGTCGCGTGATTTTTCATTTTCGTCGACGCCGACGAGGTGGTGTTCAACTCGTACGTCGCTTCACTCGTTTCCGAAACCACGCCTCGATTCATCCACAAAACCATCCGCTGTCGAACGGCTTTTGTAGTCGCATTTAAGACCTTCGCTAACTCTGCCGCCGTCCATTTTTCGCGCTCAGTGAAGTGGTACAAAATCGCCGCGTGTAAGGGAGAAACGACAATGTCATACGGTTTTTCGTTCATCAGAGAAACTTCGACGACGACACGACCGAGGGAACGCATCCATGTCATCTTTCTGGGCGCTTTCAGCTCGTGGTAGCGTTCTTCGTACGCGCGCATGGCTTGGTCGATGGCAGGTGGAAGAATGATGTCGTTGCGTGCATAAGAGGGAGGTGGTACCGTTGTACTTTTCATCGGCGACGACGATAACGAACGCGAAAGTATAGGAGATATTCCATCGCCATCTTCTTCTTGTTGTTGTTGTTCTTGTTGTCGTTGTTGTTGTTGCGCATCATTATCTTCATCGAACACGGGCGCGTCGCCTTCAGGAGGAGGTGAAGTTGGAGAAGTATTCGACGCCGACGGATCGTTCAATCCATCATCATTAACATCGTTGGTGTTCATTTGCATTGTTTCTTGTTCTTGTCGAGACGGCGCTGAAACCGAGTGTGGCAACCCCGCGTGTGTGGCTGCCGCCGAGGACGACGACGACGGAGGTGCAACGATTGTCGCCGCGCTTTTCGCGATGTCTTTCGGCCAAAACAATCTCGAAAGAATCAAAGCTTGCACGGGACTTTCTTTCAACATTTCCGTCGTTTGTAGACCTTTCTTTGCGAGCGGTGTTCCTTCCGCTGGTCGCGTTTTCACGTTCGCGTTCACCCGTCGCGAATCGTTCACGTCTCGCAACATGACCTCGCAATCGTGCAAATGCGTCTCGCCAAACTTATTTTTAAGCAATTCTAACGCGAGCGTTTCTCTCTCGGCATCGTAATTGGATTTTTGCAACAATTTATCTGCGAGCATCAATCGGTATTCGTTCACGAACAACTCTTTCCCGCCGTAAATACCGATGAGAAGACCGATGATGTCTCGCAGTTGGTGTCTTTTGCGCGAGCGAAGTTTCGTAGCCTCCGAAACGACCGGTTCGGGATCCCACGCGTCTCCAGGGAAACGCTTGAGAATCTTCCTCGGCGCAGATGCATTTTTTCGCCCGGGGATTAAACTTTCAAGTTCCCCGGCTTTTTGCAAGTTGCGATGTCGTTGCTCTTCTTGTTGTTGTTGTTGTCGCGCCCTTCTCGATTGTTCGCGAGAGAAAATATCAACCGGTACCGGCGTTCCGAAATTCTTACCCCACGTCAGGCCAGATTCCGTACGATCCAAGACCAAATTTTGGAGCTGGTCGACACCGAAACTCGTCAGCGTTCGCGAGAGTTGTTTGCTCTCGTAATCCATTATGGCTTCCATGCCAGAATTTTGTGATTTCAAGAGAGACGTGGACTTTTTAAAGTTGTTGGTATCCTTGTTTGGCGTGGAGGGATCGTTGCAGTCGTCGTCTCCTTCACTCTCACTTTCGTCGCTGCTGTTACCGTCTCTGTTGTTCGGTCCCTCTTCCACTTCACCCATTCGGTAGTCTTCATTTCTATTCTTGTTCTTAAACGCGTTAAAATTGTCGCCGTCGTCCTCGTCGAGTTCGGAGGATTCGCTCTCGTTGTCGTCCTTGTCGGCGATGCCGCCTCTGACCCCTTCGCGTCTTCTTCGATCGTGATTGTGGTCAACGTCGGCGGCGGCGGTGGCGGCGGCGGCGTTTTCATTCTTCAACTCTTCTCTCGCCATGGCACTCAACTCTGCAAACAAAGCGTTTGCGGTCGACGCGTCGCCGCCTCCACCATCGCCATCGTGTTGTTGTTGTTCATTGTCGTTACGATCGCCGCTCCCGTCATCCGTCAGCATCGTCACGACGCACCGGATGGTATCTTTTCTTTTTCTCAAATACTTCCGTATCGGTCCAGAAACTAAATCTAAAACTATTCCCGATGGATCTAAATCTCGCAACGTTTTAATCGTCCCTATGTATTGAGAAATCACATCCGCGGTTCTCGCGCCCGGGTGTAACAATCGTCTTCGCAGTTGTTCGGTGAAGCTGGAAACTAACGATTCTTGTAAACCATACTGCCTGTCGTCGCTCAAACACATTCGCAAATCTTTCACCGCACCAAGCGAGTCCGGATAATCGACAACAATATCAAACAATTCCTCGATTCGTAAAGCGCCTAAATGTTCTTTGCTCGAGGAAATAAATTTTCGATGAAACTGACTCGGCGTCTCGTTTCCAAACTGAACGGATTCGAAACCAAAAACAGTCTTGGCTATTTGTAATGGGACGACTCGAGAATACAGCGCGACGCACTTCAACGCGGAGGCTTTAAAGTTCGAGGCGGCAAATTTCAGCGCGAAGTGTTTGATCGCGAAATCGCTCGCAATTTCAAACGCTTCGTACGAATATATTTTAAAATATTTCAGAATGGAGTCTTTGTGAACGCGTTCGATTCGAGCGCACTCGAGTTTTCCCAACATTTTCGTCGGCGAGGCACAATTGCGAAGATGCTTGCGCACGTTTTTCACAAAATTTCTGTACTGCTCAACTTCGTTTTCTTCGTCTTCATCACCATCACCGTCGTCGTCGTCGTCGTCGTCGCTCAGTTGCATCGATTCCTTTTCGTTTTCATCCGTTTTCGTTTTAGTATTCAAAGTTGTTGCTCCGCCGTCGCGACGACTGGTTTTTTGTTCCTCTGCCGTCGCATAAAACTCCTCCTCGTCTAGAGGAAACGCGCATTTATCCCGAAATTTTGCGATGATTTTAGCGTAATACGCGCTCAACACTCTCGTCGCGTTCCTTGGCCCACACGAGACGATCAACTCGGCGATTAAATTGTCGAACTTCTTTTCAAATTTTTTCTTCTGACTCTGCGCGTCTAGAGGAAGAAGAAGAGGCGAACGAGAACTGTGGTTCTTATTTGTTGTTGTTATCATCGTCGTCATCACCGACGCGTTTTCTTTGTCGCTCATACCGTCGACTCCGCCGTCTTCGTCCTCGCCACCTACGAGCACCATCTCGGCGACTTCCGACGCAATCGCCTTCAACTTCTCCACTTTCCTCGCGAACCGGCTAAACGCGCGCAAGCACGTGTGAGAAGGCTTTCCTTTACTCTCCTCTTTCTCGTTATCTCCTTCATCCTCGCCATCGGTATCGTCTTCATTCTCTCCGTCTAAAACGTTCGCCATGACTGCCCTTAAGCTCCTCTCTTCTCCTTCCTCCTTTTCGATATCTCTCAGCGTCTCCGACAGCTCTTTCAAGGCTGTTTCCAACACGTACTCCTTCGCGCGATGCAAAAACTGTTCCACGCACACGTCTTTGAACGCGTTCGTCGGAAAAGACGATTCATCAGACGACGACGACGACGACGACGAGAAGGACGAGAGCACTCGTTTCTGAACCTCCTCTTTATACGACCGCTCGAAAAAAAACTCTCTCTCCCCGTTGGTGGTGGTGGTGGTCGTCGTCGTCGTCGTCGTCGCGGTGTCCTCTTCATCATCGTTCGCGCGAATGAACGCCTCCAAATTCGCCCTCGATATCGCCCTCGCGTACGTTTTGAAGTCGTCTTCCCGAAGAACAAGAAGACGACGACGAGAAGACGGAGGAGACGGAGGAGGAGCAGGCATGCTCTTCGACACGACGCGATACAAACGACGACCACCGAAACGTCGTTTTCCCACGTCGTTTTACGTCGTCGTTCTCGTTCTCGTCGTCGTCGTCGTCGTCGTCGCGAGTACGTACTTCTTTCTCGCGCGGGTAAACGTCGGGGAGGGAATTTTCAAAAAAAAAAAAAAATGCATCATCATGAGTCCCTAAACAATCGTGTCATCAAAAGAGAGGGGTGAGAAGAGAAACAAAAATGTATTATTGGGGGAAAAAAAAGAGTACCATACTACTTCGTTTTCCTCCACTCTCTCTCTCTCTCTCTCTTTCTCTTTTGCCGTCGGTCGACGAGAGGAGAGAGAGGAGAGAAAGTCTCTAAAGAGAGTCGTTGAATCAAATCGGAGTGTGTGTGTGTGGGGGGGGTGTATTGTTGTTTGAGGAGGAGGAGGAGGATGATTCGCGTCCGCGCGCATCGGTCGTCGAGGAGGACGGCTCTTGGTCACTCGACGACGACGACGACTTTGACTTTGATTTCGCGTCGATTGATCCATCTTTTTTGTGTTCTGACGATGATGATGATGATGATGATGATGATGATGTCCTCCGCGCAGGCGTTTTCCACCGCGGAGTTCCACCCGACGGAAGAGGACCTCTCGCGAGTCGCGGCGGCGAAGTTCATCTCGTGCCCGGGATGACGATTAAACTCGAAACCAAACTTTAAGACGCTGCTGAAACGCGACGTGGAAAAACAGAAGCGATTCGGAGACAAAGTCACCGTGGAATGGTCACCTGGTAGTCCAATATTTTTAGAGTTCTTAGACGAAAACGGCGCGCGCGTGAACGATTTGAAACGAAACGTGGAAGAGTTTTCGATCGAAGACATCAGCGACATTTTAGGGAAGTTTGGGTTTCACGATAAAGAGAGGAAGAAGAGAGATGATATGCACGTGCTCGGGTTCGGGTAAGACGCGGCGACGACCGTTTTCAATCAGAGTAGGAAGAAGAACACGTAGAAAGAAAGAGAGCGAGAAAAGACGAAGCACTCATTCGTATCAAAGAGCAACGCGTGGGAACAATAACTCGCGCGTGCTTTGGCGTGAACGGCTTTCGCAGAAACGCGCGACACAGAGAAAGAGAGAGGAGAACGTACACGCGAGAGAGAGAAAAAAATATCTCTCTCTTTCTCCCGCGGTGCGATGTAAAGCCTGATAAGGTATGAATGAGTGAGAGAGAAAAAATAGAAATAGAATAGAAGGAAAATGTGTGCGCGCGCGTGCGTAATGTAGTACGACGTGCGTGTGTGTAATGTGTATGTTGCGTGTGTGACGCGCGCGTGGAGCGCGAAGCGCTTTCGTCGAAACACCTCTGTTTTTGTACTACTTTAAAATAAGACGCCGGCAAAAACACTTCACATAATTCGCTCCTGAATTTGTAACCAACTTTACCCTTCCTTTCGTCACAACGAACGAACACGATGGCAAGCGCGAAATCTAACAACGCCGGCGTTCTCAAAAACGTTCTCACATTCGTTGGGATCGTTTTAATCCTTCTCAACTTCGAAGGCGCTTTGATTTCTCCTCGCAAAGCGTTGAATAAATTCTACGGCATTCGACACGAAAATTCGATTCAAGTGCACTTGATGCAACTGTTGTGTTGCGTGCGAACCGGGTTAGGGTTTGTCATGCTCCTTTCGAGAACGTTTTCATCGAAAGACCGATTTAAAATCGCTTTGATCGCGTTCTTCACCATGTGTTCCGCGCTGAAGAGCATGCACGTGAACAAAATACCAAATTCGACGTTCGATTTGAGAAACGTCAAAGGGAAATTTGGTTTCCACTCGACGGATATGTTGGAATTCAAACTATTCTTCATGACGACTTTACTCGGCATCGGGATCGTGTGTCACATGTTCGAACCCGGGTTGTTTACGAAAGATAAGAATGCCAAGGAAAGCAAGAAAACGAGATGATTTACTTTGCGTTTCCATCCCTTTTCCCTCCTCTTCTCTATCGTTCGCTCGTTCGCTCGTTCGTTCGCTCGCGCGCTCGCGAGAAGGCGTTCGCGAGCAGGAAGAGAAAGAGAAAGAGAGAGAAAAAAGAACTCAAAGTATATATATATATATATACGAGTATATACATACGCACGAGGAGATGTTTTTGTTACTAGTATTACCATTATATATATATATATTCTACTACATCACCTACACGTTATTTAGTATTATTCCTATCGATCGAAATCCTCTGTTATACTACGTCGTTATTGTTAGTGCTATTTCTGAGCCATTCGTGATGGTTGCCGTCGATGAGCACGCTCGTCATATTTGTCGTCCTCGATCCTACCAACGCTCTTTCTCCGCCTGTTCCCCGTTTCATCGTCGCAGCACCTTCCATTTCCAACTCTTTCTTATACCCAGCGCCGCCGAAAAAGACTGGGAGTAAAATCAAACCCAAACCTACCCATTGTAAAGCGACCAACGGCTCGTGAAAGAGAAACGCGTTCAAGGAAATCGAAACGACTTGTCGAACAGTCATCACAGACGCCAACGTGACCGCACCAAACGCGCGAACGGTATACGTGATTGACACCTGCGCTAATGCGGAAGCCATGGATAAATAGAATATGTCCGGGATGATTTTCGGGTATCGATGTAAGAATAAAATGGCGTATTCCAACTGCCCAGAAAGGACGACCCACGCTGCGCTGAAAAATGTGCCAAAAACGCACGTCCAAAACATTTGATCGAACAAGGATGTTTTCTGCACACGAAACATTCTCTGCTGAAATGAGCTGGTAAACCCGTCCGCGGTGAGGTAAACGAGCGTTATGCACACGCCGATGAAGACGGAGTGGCGAGCGAAGGAACGAAAAGTACCAATCGCGCGTTGAAAAGAGGAGCGCCTGACTAACGCGCGTTCCTTCCAAAACACCGCATTTATGTCGTTTTCCTCTTTGAAAATAGCGGAGACGACGGGATCCTCTGAGAGCACTCCGTGTTCGTTAGCATTATCATCCCCATCGTCGAGTCTATTGTTGTTCGTATACGGGTTATCGTATCCTTCCTCGTCCTCTGTCGTTATCCCTTCGCTCGTATACTTTGCCGCCAGTGACGAGTTAAACACAAACACGAAACATCCGACGGTTACCAGCATGGCAGATAAATATTGACTCGATCGAAACCGTCTCCCGTGTAAAATAAAACCCCAAAACATAGTCGGTAAAATCTTCGCCGCTTTCGCCAGCGTGCTAATCGCGTAACTCAAATACTTCAAAACTTCGTACTGGCACAACGTGCTCACTAAATTTGAAAACGCGACGCACGCGTAGTTCTCCAAACTTGAATCTGGCCACCACCAATATTTCTTTTTACTGAAAGGATGATGACGACTCGCTTTCGAAGGTGCAGACGAGGTGTAAAAAAGTGCCACACCGCCTACGAATAACGCGCACACTCGATTACTCAGAACCAAAAAAATCGAACTCGCAAATATAGCGTCCGGATACTGCGTTCCTAATTCATCGTTGTTCTTGCTGCTCTCGTACGGAATCGTCATCACTCGTTCTTGCAACACCCCGTACACGCCTAAACAGAAAATGTTCATAAACGCGCAAGCGAGCAGGTGTACAATCCCGTGTCTTCGCCAGTCGTTCCGATGGAACCGAGTATCGTTGGCACCGAACGAGAACGTCGCTCTTTGTGAAGAAGGCGAGGCTGGAGAGAAGTCTTTCCAGTTGTTGAAATTCTCGGTGTTTTCGTCCTCGTCTTTGTCGACGTAATCCTCCTCTTCTTCGTTGGTACTCTCGTCTTTACCAACGGCGATTCGTCGGCGCCGTCCCGTCCGTTTTTGTTCAGGCCGCGTGTTTTCGTTGTTATGATTTTTGTTAGAAGTAGTAGCAGGAGTCGTCGTCGCAGACGCCGTGGACGAAGACATCGTTCGTTCTCTCCTTCAATCTCGCTCTCGTTCGTGCGCGTCTGTGTATCTCTGCATCTCTTTCAACAACGACAACAACATTAACGCATTGGTCTTCTCATTTTCGTTCTTTTTCTACCGTGTCGTATCAAAGAAGAACAAGCTCTCTATCTATCTATCTCTCTCTCTGCGTCTGTGCGCGCGCGTTATGTGCGCGCGCGCGTCGTTTCTCTCTCCCTCTCTTTATCCTCCCTACTTCGCGCGTGTTCTCTCCTTCTCGTTACAAACGAGAGAGGGAACTCGTGAGAGAGAGAGAGAGAAAAGGTTTGGAGTTTTTCTTTGAAACGAAAAACTTTGGACAATTTTTTGCAAAAAAAAATACACGGGAAAATAGGTACAGATACAGATACAGATACAGATGTAAGAAACATCTCGCTTTCTTTCTTTCTTTCTTTCTTTCTTTCTTTCTTTCGAGAGAAGAAACGCGCGCGAGTTGTCTCTTTCTTTCTTTCTTTCTTTCTTTCTTTCTTTCTTTCTTTCTCGCGCGACCGTCGTCGTCGTCGTTCGTCGTCGTCGGAACGGAAAGCGAAAGCTCGAGTCGTGGGGCGCGGCGGTGGCGGAGGCGGGGAAGCCATGTCGAAACGCGTCCGTATTTTTGCAGCTTTGCTCTTCGTCTTGTGTGTCGACCTCTTCGCGACGCGGGACGGGCACGGCGGTGTCGTTGTCGGGGAAGAGTGGTCTCGTCGCCGGAACGGGACCGAAAACGAGAAGATTGCAATCTCTCGACGACATTCGAATGGTTCTTCCTATCGACGCGCTCTGTTGCAACAAAGAGGAGGAGGAAGAGGAAGAAAAGGAAAAGGCATTTGTAACAATCCGTGGTGTTTTTACATATCGAAAAGACAAAGAGTGAAAATAAGGCAGTGCGCGTTGCCAGCCTGTGCGGTGAGAGTGAAGCCGTTTTCTTGTTCGCAGCCGTATTGTTGCTCGAGTTGGTGCAGAAATGTCCCGTGGGAGTTGTTAATCGACGCGCCACCTCCTTTGTGTCGAGATTGCATCATTGCTTACAGGCCCGGTTGTTGTGGTTGGTGTGAACAAGTCCCGAGTCGATACTACGGTGGAGTCGCTGGCTGCCTCTCCTGTGCATCGTACGCGGTGGAAGTGAGATTTGTGCCCATCATAAAACCAATTTACGGTCGATGTACATACTGCGAGTGGTCCCCGAAGCGATACATATCTTCGCCGACGTTCGTGAATGTCATTAATAACAACGTGAACATCAACATTAACATCTTTCAAAAAACCATCGTGAAACCGCCGCCACCAAAGGAACGTCTTGGAGTCGACGGGTGCCGAGATATTGGCGGGTGTGGATTTGACGCGCCAATTGTTGATCAGGTACCGGCCGATGAGCCCTTGACGCAGGACGAGGCAGACGTGGGCGATCCGCAACCAGGAGATGTTCCCGAAGAACAGTTGACGGATGCGGCGTTAGATCCGATTGACGATCCGGTGACGGCGGGAGAAGGAGAGCCGGAGACGCCCGATCCTGTTGAAGACGTCGAAGGTATCGACATTGATGGCGAAGGCGAAGATGGATCAACGCCCGATGGAACGACAGACGACGATTTGGGCACTTTACCGGTGAGCGAGGAAGAAGAAGAAGAAGAAGGATCCACTCTGGATGAAGATGAACCAATGAGCGAACCCGAAGGTGAGACGGATGGGGAAGGAACTTTACCCGACGTTGAACAAGAAGACGCTTTCGATGGCATCGATGAAGGAGTTGATGAGCAAACCGATTTTCAAGAACAAGAAGAAGAAGAAGAAGGAGAAAGCGGAGAACAAGACTATTCTTCAGAAGACTACTCCTCGCAAGACTATTCCTCGCAACAAGAAGGAGAAGAGGGTGAACAAGACTATTCTTCGCAAGACTATTCCTCACAACAAGAAGGAGAAGAGGGTGAACAAGACTATTCTTCGCAAGACTATTCCTCGCAAGACTATTCCTCGCAACAAGAAGAGGGTGAACAAGACTATTCTTCGCAAGACTATTCCTCGCAACAAGAAGGAGAAGAGGGTGAACAGGACTATTCTTCGCAAGACTACTCCTCGCAAGGAGATGGTGGTGCTCTCGGAGGCGGTAGTGCTCTTGGAGGCAGTGGTGGTCTGGGAGGCGGCGACGGTGACGGACTGGGAGGCAGTGGTGGTCTGGGTGGCGGTGACGGTGACGGACTGGGAGGCGGCGAAAGTCTGGGAGGCAGCGAAAGTCTGGGAGGTGATGTGCTCGGTTAATAATTTTGATCGCGTTCTCAAAAGGTAAGACAACGAGAAGAAAGAGAGACAAAGAGAAGAAAGAGAGACAAAAAAGCAGTGTGAAAATACATGCTTCTTCAACAGACACATTCTTCAGCTTGTTGTGATATACAGTACTACTACAACTACTTGTTGATTTATATCGGCGGAATACCGTCTGAGTTCACAAACAACGACATGAACCATCCTCCAAAATTCCAACTAACTATTAACATGAACACGATTCCAACGATTGCTTCAGGTGTAGCATATACTTCCACTTTTGACTGATTCGGCGAAACTTCCGTGATATCTATGGACAGAAAGTTTCTCAACTCTTCCGACAAATCACCAAGAAAACCTTCCGGTTTTTCCCCTTCGTAACTCTTTTTCCTCCAGTTTTCGTCTTCTTCTACATCGTACGTCGACGACGAGCTTTCAATAATCTCGTCCGACGTATCGTTCGTCCACTTCCATAAGCCAAACAGTTGTTCAATCAAACCAATATTCGCATCGTCCAACTCTTTTTGCAACTCGACCAAATATTCAAGCTGTTTCTTCTGCGGCAAGGAAAAAAACGCAGGCTCCGCGCCGCCGGTCTCGCTCTCATTCATCATACTAAACGCCATTCCAAACATCGAATCGTCTATGATGGATAATATATATTCCATCCTTTCGTCCGCTTCTTTTTCTCGCCTTTCCGTTTTCCTCATTCTCGAACGTTCTCGAGCGCTCGGTCCCAATTCCGGATCTTCTCGTCGAACCGCGCGATTCTTCTCTCGCTCCGTCAATCCTACGTTTCTCACTCTCGTCGGTTTTGGTCTCTCCGGAGGTAACGAGGAGGAGAGTTTGCCGAATTTATTGTTGTTGATATTAGAAGTCGAAGAACCTCGCAAACTTTCCACCTTTTTCACAAACTTCAGCTCGCTTCGTTTGTCTTCTTCTTCTTCTTCATCTTCTTTCGTCTTCGGCTCTTTCGGAGGCGACAATCGATCTATCGCTGCTTGCCGCTCGTCCCGGGAGTCGAATCGATGATCGGGATAGAGTTCGTCGTCGTCCCCAGAGGAGGACATTCGAGCTCTCATCTCTTCTCCTCGAGGAAGCCATCGTCGTCGTCGTCGTCGTCGTCGTCGCTTCCGTCGTCGTCGCTCGCAATCGACACTCCTCTGCGGCAGCACGCTTCGTCCACCGACGACGGCCCTCGCGGGTGGAGTGCCACAGAACGTCGACGGGAATCTCGAGAGAGAACACGACGATAGCAGTATCGTCGGCATCATCATCGTCGTCGTCGCGTGTGTGTGTGTGTGTGTGCGTGTGCGCGCGTGTGCGTGCGTATGTGTGTGCGTGCGTGTGCCTTTACCTTCAAGTTTTTTTTTATCAAGGTTTAAGGTATCATCTCCTCGAGAAAGGACAAAAACGAACGATTTTTACGAGAGGTCGAAGATACTTTTGAGACAACTTTTTTTATTTTTTAGAAGACAACTTGGACTACGGCATAACTAAAGACATAAACGTACTGCGCGCAAGGACCCGAAACCAATGGAACCGCTCACGCACCTAATTAGAAGGTGTAGTATATATACATATACTGATAGCAGTTCTCATTGTGATAGAGATACTGATCGAACCCAAGATTACCATCACCATCATATAGTTTGCCATGCGCCGCGCGCACTACGATGCAGTCATCACTAGAAGACTCCGCCAAGTACCACGAATGTTATGGTGCCTTGAACACGTACACAGAGCCAGAATTGGATTTACTGTTGTCGTCATCATAACGAGCCCAAATCAACGCCGTGTCGCCGTATAAAGAAACGGATCTACCGAAATGACCGTCACGTGCCGGATCGTTCGCGTGGAGTTTAGACTGTTGCGTAAACATCCCATTATCAGTGCTCGAACGGGTAAACACGTACACAGAGCCAGATTTTGATTGACTGTTACCATCGTCTCCATGTGCTCCGATCAAAGCCGTGTCGCCGTAGAAAGAAATGGATCTACCGAAATTATCATGACTTTTAGAGACTCGGTGGCGGAGAAGGTGGCGGAGGAGGTGGTGCCTTGAACACGTACACAGATCCAGAACCCGATTTACTGTTATCGTCGTCTCCAGTAGCTCCAATCAATGCCGTGTCGCCGTATAAAGAAACGGAGCTACCGAATGCATCAACAGCTGCCGCATCGCTCGCGTGGAGTTTAGACTGTTCCGTAAACGTCACATCATCAGTGCTCGAACGAGTAAACACGTATACAGAGCCAGAAGAAAGTTTACCGTTATCGTCATCATGATGCGCTCCAATCAACGCAGTGTCGCCGTATAAAGAAACAGACATACCAAAATAATCTTCAACTGCCGCATCACTCGCGTGGAGTTTGGACTGTTGCGTAAACGTCCCACCATCAGTGCTCGAACGCGTAAACACGTACACAGAGCCAGACATGGATTTACTGTTATCGTCGTCTAGAAACGCTCCAATCAAAGCCGTGTCGCCGTATAAGGAAATGGAAGCACCGAAACGATCCCCAACTGCCGCATCGCTCGCGTGGAGTTTAGACTGTTGCGTAAACGTCCCACCATCTGTGCTTGATCGAGTAAACACGTACACAGAGCCAGAATCTGTTTTACCGTTATCATCGTCCCCAGTAGCCCCAATCAACGCCGTGTCACCGTACAAAGATACGGAAACACCGAATACATCAGAAGCTGCCGCATCGCTCGCGTACAATTTCGGCTGCGTCGCGTATTCCACGAGAGACGTGAGGAATAATGGTGGCGGCGGCGAAGGCGGCGGAGAAGGCGGCGGCGGCGGTGTCGGTGGTGGAGGAGGACTCGGTGGTGGAGAAGGACTCGGCGGTGGAGGAGGAGTCGGTGGCGGAGGAGGACTTGGGGGTGGAGGAGGACTTGGTGATGGTGGAGTAGGTGGAGAAGGCGGCGGCGGCGACGGGGATTGTAAAAATGTATCCATTTTCGATGCCATGTTTGTAACGAGCTCGCGTAGCTCCGCAACTTCTGAAGGTGGTGCTGGAGGAGGATTCGGTGGTAGAGGAGGACTCGGTGGTGGAGGAGGAGTTGGAGGTGGAGAAGGACTCGGTGGTGGAGGAGGACTTGGTGGTGGTGGTGGAGTCGGTGGTGGAGATGGACTCGGTGGAGGAGGAGGAGTTGGAGGAGGAGAAGGACTCAGAAGAACAAGTATCTTCATCCGTATCATCATCAATATCTTCATTTATTAAATCCCAGGGACAACCTTTTTCGTGCGCGTATTTCA
>MDSZ01096332.1_pt1 | contig 14352 bp, 12 predicted proteins | sample 811201 | NCBI WGS metagenome assembly MDSZ01 (sample SAMN05326647, study PRJNA326480) | marine metagenome | isolation source: seawater | place: Indian Ocean: North | collected 2010
GAAATTCTTCTTTATAAAAAATTACAAAAATTGTATGGAGTAAATTTTAATTTCATAACATATGGAAATAAAGATGATGTGGATGTAGATAAGAATTTTCACATACTTCCTTTAAATATACATGAGAATAGACCATTTAAAGTTTATAAATTTTATCGTTTAATAAGTCTCTACCACCAAAATTTAAAAAATTCTGATTTTTTTAAGACTAACCAAATGGATGGTGCAATGATAGCTGTAATTAGTAAAATACTTTACAGGAAAAAGCTACTGTTGAGAACCGGTTACAGCTGGTATGAGTTTGCAAAATCATTAGACCAACCAAATTATAAAATTGTATACAAATATCTCTATTCATTAATATGTTACAAATTTTCAGACTATATATTCGTAGTTTCTGAATCTGAAAAACAGAGAATTATTAAAACATTTAGATTAAAGAATGAAAAAATAATTGTTATGAGCAACTGGGTTGATACAAAAAGGTTTTACAGAAAAGAAACCAATAGAATAAATGAGTTTTTGTTTATTGGTAGATTAGAAAAACAAAAAGGTTTATTTGAGACAATAGATCTATTATATAAAACTGAATGGAAGTTAAACATATTTGGCGAAGGTACTTTACAACAAGAATTAGTTGATTATGCAATTTTAAAAAATGTAAATATAGAAATGCACGGTATTTTGCCTAACAGTTTGCTTCCTGAAATTTACAATAAATACAAATACTTTATCCTTAATTCAAGCAATGAAGGAATGTCTAAGGTTTTATTGGAAGCCATGGCCTGTGGGTGCATTATATTTTGTTCAGATATTGAAGCAAATAAAAATATAGTTAATAATTCAGAAAATGGGTTTTTTATAAAAAATAAAGAAAACTTTGAAAATATCCACGAGAGACTTAAGCAAAATCAAAAATTAGAAGAAAACGTATCTTCAAATGCAATTCAACACATTACAAAAAATCACTCTTTGGAAAATTTTGTTGAAAAAGAATTTTCAGTCTATGAAAAAATAACTAAGGCTTTTTAGAAGTGGATATCATTAAAAATATTATGAATATGACAATCTGATTGTGTGTGAATATAAATTCATTTTTAATTCCATTAATAAGAAAAAAGGGCATTAAAAAGTATATGAACTCAAATCTTGAGTAGAGTAACTTTGTTAGTAGAAATAATCCAAAAAACATAATATAAATTATTCCCAAAAAACCAAATTGATAAAAGCTCGACAAATATAACGAGTGAGGTTTTTCTATAAGCAGATCAAGCATCTCATAAGATTGACCAATACCTTTTCCTATCATATATTCGGCTGAATTAAGATCATTAAAGTAAAGAAACTTAATCCATTGCAGTTCTCTTCCAAATGTTTTGGCTGTAAAAGTAAAGGAGTTGATTAGAGCAGAATTATTCGTGTTAAATTCAAGAATATAAAAATCTTCTAGTGATTCTAAACTAGAAAATGAGTAGTCAGGTTTATCAAGGAATTCAATATTGTATTGTTTATATCTTTCTTGAGCTTCTTCAACTTTTATTTTGTAGTAATCAATATTTGTAGTTTCGTAACTTATTGAATCCAATCTATCTACTAATCTATCAATTCCATAAGGAACACTGGTAAAAATAATTACTGTTAAAAATAGAATTGAAAATAATTCTATTTTTCTATTGATGTTAAATTTACAAATTAAATAAATTAACATCACAATATAAAAAATTAGTGCTGTTCTTTGGGAATTTAGAGCTAAAGCTACTAGCGAAGCTGTTATTGGTAATAAGTATATACTTTTTCGATTTTGTAAATATTGATAACAACTCAAAGATATTATTAGAAAAAACCAAAATCCAGTCAACTCATGACTGGGCGTGATTCCTCTCCAATTCAAACCATCGGGATGTGGTGTGAATAGTGAGTCAATTTCTTCATGAAGGCCCAATGCTTTGATGACAAGGAAATTGTAAGCATTATTTATCTGTGAAAACATAAAAAAAGATAGCCATAATCCAAAACCTAAAATAATTGAATTATATAAATCTGGCAGAAGACCACCGTGTTGTAAAAATGCTTTAATAAAAACATAAAATATAAAAATTAATATCAACAAATCAATAACCAAAAGTAGACTTTGGTATCCATTTTCGTAATTTACCAATCCTCCCTTATGTCTTTTGTCAGTAAATAAAATCCATTCAAATAAATTTTCAGTTTTTGAAAAGTTGTAATTTTTAAAATTACCAAAAAAATTAATGAAAAGAAATCCAATAAATAAGTAGTAAAACTTGGATAGTTTTATTCTCAATTTATCTTTAACTTCAATAGCTAATAAAAAAGTTAACCAGAAAAAGTTTGAATTAGACACAAAAAAGAACAAAGGAAAAATCCCCATAGTGACCAATCCTTTAATGTTATCTTTTACATTAAAAAATCTAGAAATTACTAAAAATAATAAGTTCCCAAAAATTAAGGGTATTAAAAAATTGATTAAGGCACTTTTAAATGAGTTATACATTATAAAGGACAGCACACCGAAAAAAATGGTTAAAAATAACAATGATGGAATGTTTACATTAAAATTTCTTACTTTTTCTATTTTTAAGATTTTAAATTTAGAATTTATTAACAATATAAAAATATAAATTAATAAAAAGTACCCTATTTTCTCAAAATTATCTATAGCTTTAAATACTCCAACACCAATAGAAACGTTAATTTCACTTTTATTTTCAATAATTAATGAGTTCCCATTGCTTACTACTGGCCTGTCTTGGCAAAACCAGCTAGCAGTTGGAATTTCATAAAAACTATAGGTAATTTTACTATCAAATAAGTTGTTGAGCTTATTTACTTTTCTTTGAACTTCATATTTTGAAGATTGACAACCATGATCAATGTATGGAAACTCGTCAATCTTCTGATCTAAAATTTCTGTTGGACTAAACAAAGAAAATATACTTCCTGAATTAGCAAATACCAATAATAAAATAATGATTGATATTAATTTCTTGTCTATACTTGCTTTTACCATTTGTTGTTTATTTTACGCTAAAAGGTAATTAGTAGATTAGAATTAAATTTTTATAAATGATCCTCAACAATTTGGACCACCGCTTTTCCAATCTTCCGCAATATTTATTTTTGCTTGATTTATGTTTTTTGTGTAGTCCTTACCTTTTAGAGTTCTTTCATCTAAGTTTTTTACTAAATATCCTTTTTCAATAAACAATCCAACCTCAGCTGTCGTTGCATGATTAGGAATGTCCGGTTTTAATATTTCAACTGAAACCAGGCTGCTAGTTAGAGAAAATATAAGTGATATAATTATCAATGATTTGTTTATTTCTAGTTGATTTATTAAGTAGAAAAATGCAACAAAAGCAGGAAGTAAATGCCCTTGCTCTGTTGGTAATCTTAAAAAAGAAATTTGAAAAGATATAAATACAAAAAGATAAGGAATATTTTTTTTAATAATCAACTTGTTCCATCCTTTACTTTTTAACAAAGCTATCAAAAAAACAATTGATCCAATTAATCCAAATATTTGCAATTGTTTATAAAAATATCTGCCCAGCCTTCCAACTATATCATGATCAGTGTTGGTGAGATTTAAAAAACAGACACCACCAGCTATTGAGTAAGAGGGAAAATACAATAATGATACAAATAGTAAAGTTGAAAATAAAACAAACAATGATTCTTTATTTTTTTTATGGATAATTAGGTATATGACACAAGCTATCAAAAATAATAAGTTGGATAATCTAATCCCAGAAGAGATAATCAAAAAAAATGTACCGAGTAGAAATTTGTCCTGTTTAATTAAACTAATAGATAAAAATCCAAAGAAACAGCCAACTACATAGTCAATAACTGTATAGGAAGCAATTAGGTATATTGGTGAAGTAAAAAAAAGGAAAAGTAACAATATATTTTTATGACTCTTCTCAATACTTTTATCTATAAGCAAGAACAGTAAGATGCCAAAAAAGAAATGAATAATTAATGCAATTCGAGTATTAAATAATGAAAGTGGTGCTAGAAGTAATTCATACAGTGGGAAGCCGGGCGGTCTTGAAGGTATGTATATATTGTTAGTTATTAAAAGATTTCCAGATGCAAACGATGCGTACGAGTCCCAATCAGAGCTAATAAAACCATAATAAAGGAATGGAAGAAAACCTAGTAAAAATGCACTTATATAAATGTGTTTATTAAATTTTTTAATTATTTCCATAATCAACTATCTGTTCACTTTTAAAAACATAATTTCCTACATTTTCATCTGAGTCTATTAATAAACTAAATGATAATTTATTCAAAAGATCAAAAACACCTTTCTTATTTTCTTGCATAATTTCAATAAATAAGAATCTACAATTCTCAATTTTATTAATTATGGCTTTTAGTACATCTAATTCAGCTCCTTCTACATCTATTTTAATTACATCGAATTTTGAATTTGTTGAATCAACTAAATCGGTTGCTTCAATTTCAATTTTTTCATAAGAGATTTTTTTGTTTTCTAACAACTCTTTATTTACTGTTGCATAACTATAGTCATCTCCAGTGGGAATATAAAAATTAATATTTTTGTTATCATTCAAAACAGCCTTGTTCAAAGTTGTTATTTGAGCACTTTCATTTTCATGATTGTTAATATTCTTTAAAAGTTTTTCATACACATATGGATTTGCTTCAACACTTAATATTTTAATTTCTGGGTTTATTGACATTGCAAATAAACTATAAAGACCTATTCCTGCCCCGACATCTAGAAAAGAATCTGCATTCTTTATCACTTCTTTAAATTTTGTGAAATTAACTTTTTCTTTTTTTGGTATTCCAAAAATACATAAATCTCTTGATACAGCATCGTTATTTTCATTAAATACTTGTATATTACTATTGTAGATATTAGAGAAACCATCTAAAGAGATTAAGTTTTTGAATTTTCTTGGCAAGGCATTTAATCTCAACAAATTAATGCAAATAATTTTTAAAAAATTGATTTTTAATAATTTTCTTAGCAATTCTTTTAGACTCAAATCTCCTCCCAAATTAAAAAAGAAAAAATACTTAAAAATTCAGTTAATGTAAAATTTTTGAAGTTGTTCATTCTAAATTACATATTTCTTTAACACTTTATACACCTACCTAGAGAACATTTCTATAAATTCGCTGATGTTGCTTACCAGCTTCACAACTAAACTATTAACAAAATCAAAATTAGTCCAATTCCACCCATCAACTAGTTTTCCATCGGCTCGTTTTTGAATTTGAAAAATTCCCAGGATGTACATTATTTTTTTATCAAATAAATTTTTGAAAGTGATTATAAATTCTTCATGGTTAGTCAAGTAAATAATAATCGGTACTGAAAGTAGTGAAAATATTCTTGTATGATCAATTGTGAAAAATGAAATAAGAAAAATAAATAGAAATGAAAATATAAACTTTTTATCTTTTATTAAATTACTTAAAAAAATTATTATCCATAACCACATAAACAATGAAATTAAGCCGCCTAGAAAGTTCGTAAAAATTGTGTTAAAAGCCCTTATTATTTCATTCGAAATTACATCAAAACGACTCTCAAAAGTGGTTAGTTGTTCCAAATAGATAAAATAAGCCACAAAACTGACTACAAATGATAAATAATGGATTGTTTTAATCTTAAAAATATTTAAATATTTTATTAATAAAATATAAATTATAGATACTTGCGGGTGTGAAAATACCAAAATCATAATAAATGTAAAACTAAGTGAAAGTGAATTGTTAAAAGCAACCAAAAAAAGAACTGATCCGACTGTAAAAGTATCTGGTTTGCCCATCCATGAGAATATAATTAGAAAAAATGGAGTAAAATATAAAATTTTTAATATTTCAAAATTCTTGAAATAATTTTTATCAAAATAGATTGTCGAAATAAAAAAATATATAAAGCCAATACCAACAACAATCCAATGAGTTGCTGTTGTGTTTTTAACAATTAAATTTACAAAAAAACCAATAAAATACTGTATTGGGCTTTCTTGGACCCATTTTTCAGTTTCCAACTGCCCAAATGGATTTAAATATAAACTTTTAGCATGCAGCCCATAAGTATTTATTCCATAAAACAACACAAAAATAGGTGTAAATATTGCAATTTTTTTTAAATACATTGTTTAAATTATAATTTTTAGACTTAAATTAATTTAATTTTTAATAATTTTCTTTAGTCTTAGAGAAACATTGTTCTTATTTGATATATGTTGTTCTTCATAAGAATCTTTGATTGTTGTAAAACTAATGTTTGATAAACAGAATTTATTAATCAACCTAGATAGTCCAACTATCTTCATGACTTCCATAGACTTGACATAATTATTAAAGAAAATTTTTAAATCTTTATTTAAACTCAAAAGTTCTTTTATTTCATTGCTTTGTTTTAGGTTGTAAACTTCTTCAAGGATTTTGAATCTCTCTTTATCAATATTTCTTTTATTCCCTAAAAAAAATTCTCCATGGTTTGAAGTTTCAATTTGTATTGATCCATATTCATATACTCTAGGGTTTATAATTTCAGCCAATTTTTTATTAGAAAATTGTATAAAAGTTTTATCAACATTATTTTTAAATATTTTTCTTGAACTTAAAACGGGTTCATCAATTAATGTTTTAGCAAGAGCAATACCGTGATATTCGTATCCGGATTGATTTAATTTTATAGATTTAATATCTACTTTATTTTCTTTGAAATAATCTATCCAAGGAAGAAACTTTATATCTTCAAGAACACATATATTATTTGCATTTTCATATCTTTTGAGAGATTTACTAACAGGCGTATCTATAAAAATGTTTATATTCTCAATGTCTATAAGCTTATTTATTTTTTCAAGACACTCTAAAGTATTTGAGGGTGGTACGGATATAATATAATTTCTAAATTCATCATCCACTTTAAAAGTATTTAAATTGTTTGTTTCTCTATACACCAAGCCATCTAAGTAACGTCCATTTTTTGAAAAAGTTTTATATTTTACATCTTGGTTTAACAGTTTCAATGCTGGAATTATATTTTCTCTTACTCTTTTTCCATGACCAAAAATAATGAAGTTGTCAATCATTCATATCATTTTCCAGTGACAATATAGCCAATAATATTGCTGTGAGCGTTGGGTGTCCAGACCCGGGACAAGGCAATACAGAAGTACCAACAATTTTAAAACCGTCATTATGATGTAAATTTAAATTTAAATCAACAACACTATTTTGATTATTTGAACCCATAGTCGTTGAACCTATGTGGTGAGACCCTTCTGAAATCTCAAAGTCATCTTTTAATAACACTGTTTTAATATATTTATTTTTAGAAATTTGCAATTTTAATTCTTCAATAGTTTTTTCTAAATCTTCTATAGTTCTGTCATTTCTTGAATTAAGAGATATTGAATTTTCACCAAATTCTAGAAAGTTTACAGATTGTTTCATGTCAGAATAAATTAATACTTTAAAGTATTTCGAAAATCCAAATTTTCTCAATATTCTTTCAAATAAAAGAGTTCTATAATGAACACCGCTTTTCATTTGTTTTATAGATGAATTATAAATTCTAAAGCTGTGAATTAATCCATTTTTTTTATCCCTTAATAAATATGAAGGGAACATTAAGTAATTATTTTTTTTTCTTTGATTTAGGATTTTACTTATTCTATGGTAATTTTTTGTTTCAAATATTATCGGCACAAACTTTAAATGATTAGTGTAATTTTTTCCATTAGCATTTTCATATTTACTAAACAAGAGATTGATTAGGTATGAATTACCTAAACCTCCAGCTGCAAAAATAATTTTTTTGTATTTTTCAGAACTACCAGTTGAACTATTTGTAATTGTTTTACTATTTGTATCTAGAATAAAATTATCAATGCTTAACTTTTTTAAATCATCTATTTCAAATACAGACTCAAATTTAAAAGTTTTGTTATTTCTGATTGTTAGGTTAACTTCAAAATTACTTTCAAACGAGTAAAACTTTTTGTTTATTTTATTTTGATTCAATAGTTCCCTTAAAGGTATACCAAAATATTCAAGAAAATTACAAAATTTAACTATATTCTCTACTTGCAATTTATCTTCAATTTCTTTTGGGAAAATATTTTTAGGATATAAATCATAAGTTGATGACCAAACTTTTGAAGTACCACCAGTCCCATAGAAGACTGTGCCTTCTTTAAAATCAAATATATTGTTTTTTGAATTTGAAAGATTTGGTAAGTCTGTTAGGTCTATAACTTTTACAGTTTTTCCTGACTGTTTCAGGAACTTGTAGCATACGCTCCCTAAAATACCTGATCCAATTATGGCATAATCATATTCTTTTAATTCGGTCATAAAATATATTTTTAATTAATGATAATTATTTTGTTCTTAATATGATGATTAAATTTTATAAGTTGTTGATTAATATTTTGTGTGCTTGAATTCCTAAAAAATAGTTTTCATTTTTCAAAAAATTTTCTAGTTCAGATTTTATTGATGAACTACTTTCAATCAATACATCACTAAATTGTTCTTTTTCATTTTTAGAAAAAATTGATATTTTGTGATTCAAAAGATCTACGTAAAGAGTTTTATTCTTTTGCACCACTAATATGCTTCTTTCTTTTTTATAAAATTCATTACTCCACAAAAATGAAGCATTAATGCCATTATGTTTTGTTAAGTTTGCAAAATAAGTATTTGATACATTATTAATTGTAAAAGTATCATCATTTTCAATACCTATTAGATAATCAAACAAATCGATATCATGAATACCTACGTCCCTAAATGACGAAACTATTTGGTTAGAATCACTAATCAAAGAGCATCTTTTAAATTCTATATAATGTGTTTCGTCTTTTCCAAGTATTTGCTTAAGTTCAATTATTGTTTTATTAAACCTTTCTACTAGCCCAACTGTTAAATTTAAATCACTAGATATTTCATTTAAATGCTCAATGTCTAAAACTGCAGGTTTCTCAATTAATATTTTTATTTTTTTGTTTACAGATCTTATGTTTTTATATATTTCAAAATGAGTGTCATCAGGTGTTGATATTATTACATGTGTAAAGCTGCTAAGTTGATCTAAATCAAAGTCGTTTATAAATTGGTCATCTACTACATCAATTGACGGATCAACAACTGTGTAATTTATTGAAATTTCTTCAAGGTATTTTTGATGTATTTTACCCATTCTTCCAAAACCAAATAAAAGAACATTAGCTTTTTGCATAGATTAATATCTCTCTACAGGAGAATTTTCGTACCACCAAACTGGATGTGTCAATACGTATAAATATGTTTCTTTATTTTTGACTAAATGCTCTTCTAAGAAACCATCTTTAAATTTTCCTGAACTATCAGATATATATTTATATTTCTCCAATATTTTTTTATCATAAGCTTGAAAATCAATTCCAACTTCTGCAAGTCTGTTTATATCATATTCCATCCTATTTGTTCTTGTAGGTTCATGTGGAGCTATGTGTTTTAAGGGATTATGTAATAAAGAATCTAATATTGTTTTCTCGAGCTGCATTGATTCATATAAATTTTCTTCTGTATAATAATCTTCTTCAAAGTGCAAACCAATGATATGTCCCATGGACTCTAACTTGTTGAGAATCTCTTTAGAGCTATAAGATAATGCGTTGTAGTACCTGCAGTGGGTTCTTACAAAATAAGTTGCTTGTATATTTAGAGATTTTTCTATTTCTGCAAATTTAAGAGCATGATCTAGAGAGAAATCAATATCATGTCTTAATAGTATACTTTTGTCATCTGTTTCAAAGGCGTTAGATAAATTTACAAATTTGTAATTTTCGTCTACAGCAAAACTCAAGCAATTTTCGTAACTTTTGAATTTAAATTCCATTATTTAAACTCTAGTTAGTAATTTATTATTTATATAGATAATTTTTTTTATAATCATTTACCAAAGTTGGAAATTTTGATTTTATATCAAACTGTTCATCGCAAATTAATTGTATTATTGAATTTTTACTTAAATTATATTTCTCAAAGATTGTAAAAAGGTCTTCGATGTAAATTAGTGAAATTTGATTTGAAATGAATTTGGATTCATCTAGATAGTTTTTTGACCCGATACCACTGATATAATTTGAACAGTCATATTTCTTGCATAGTTCAATTAACAATTTTGTTGCTTTTAGGTCATTGTCCATTTCAAGATCTGATTTTCTATATATGGGAGTTGAAATTTCAAAAAATTTAAAAATATTAGTTAAGTAAAACAAGTTTAATTCAGAGAGATATGTGAAATTTTTATCTATTGATTCATTCAATAAATTTTTAATAAATGTTAAAGAGCCAGATTTTTTATATTGGTGCTCTAATGTTTTTACAATCTTATTTACAAAAAACTTATATTCCTGACCCAGTCTAACTTGCTTGATTGGTTTGCTTGTATCAGATTTATTAACCGGCAATGTTAAATAATGTTCTTTTCCAGAGTCAATAATATTTCTATTTATCCAATTGTTTTTTGAATACTCGACATCATCTAATATTATATGAAAATCTGATAATGCTACTTTAACAAAATAACCAAGCCATGGAAAAAAATTAGGCTGATGTGCACTAAGATTCATAAAAATTATTTTTTATGTAAAGTGCTTCTTTCTCTGCTACGGGACATTCACCGCTTATTCCTAACTTTTTATAAATTGGTTGATTATAGACCACTTCTGGATAATGACCTTTAGTCTCGTTTCTTAAACCGAGCTCCGCTAGGAACCCCTCTTTGTGGATTTTCAAATTTTCTAAACCAATAAGACACAACGGTTCAGCCAAACGAAAATTAAATCCAAGATATTCATGATTGTATCTTCCAACCTGCCCTTGATTTGTTATAGCTCTTATTTTTTCTGCATCTAATTTAGAGCCTTTGTTAATAGTTATCATCCCACCCTCAAATGTTGAGAAGTTTTTTGTTTTGTAAAAAGAAAAACACCCAGCATCTCCAAAAGTACCAGCTTTTCTTGAACCTTTATTACATGGTTTACAAATTTCGTTACTTTCGCAGTTAAAATCACACATTGCACCAAATGCCTGTGCAGCATCCTCGATTACAATTAAATTGTACTTATCTGCCAATTCTTGAATCTTTGGCATATTACACACTCTTCCGTATAGGTGTACAGGTAATATGGCTTTAGTATTTTCATTAATCTTTGACTCTATTAAATCTTCATTTATAAGCTTGGAATCTTCTTTTATATCAACAAAAACAGGATTTCCGTTTCCAAATAAAATAGCATTACCAGTTGAAATAAATGTAAAAGGTGTTGTGATAATTTCAGATGTTGGAACTAAATCAAGTGATAAAATCGTTGCAATTAATGCACTTGTTCCAGAATTTACAACAATTACATCTTCAACATCAAAATAATCTTTTAATTCTTTTTCAAAAATATCCCGAACAACTTGTGGCATATGATTATTCTAACAATTTATTTTTTTAAAAATCTCTTCTGATTCTGAGATTGATATTTTTTGATTAACCGTATATCTTATACCTTTTTCATCAAAGTAAAAAATACCTGGCCAGGGTTCTGCAAGAGCACGAGCCATATTATAAATAGTGTTTATGGACATTCCTTTTAGAATTTGACCATCTTCGGGCTTGCGGAGTTTGCAAATGTATTCATTACCATTTTTTATTTGCTTTCTAGAAGGTAAGTTATTTTGAATAAACCCTTTAACAAGATTTTCTAGCATTTTAGATGATAATTCAACATTCTTTTTCAAAACGTCTTGTGCAGTATCTTCATTAAAAATTTTAAACTCTTTTTGCATTACAATATTTCCACCATCTATTTCTGGAGTAAGTTCATGAATTGTTACACCTGTTTTTTCTTCTCCATTAATTATTTGCCAATTTATCGAGTGAGGTCCTGAATAATTTGGAAGCAAAGAACCATGAAAATTATAAGCAAAATCGAAAGAATTTAATATTTCTTCCTGAATAAATGAGTTGTAATTAAAGCTGATAAGCATATCACCATTAAATTTTGTAATATTTTCTACAAAATTATGAAAATTTTCGCTGCTTTTAGGTGAATGTATAACTCCATTTAATTGAAATATATTTTTATCCGAATCAGAGACAAACAAGATATCAGAAAAGGCAACCTTACAAGACTCTATAAATTCTTTATAAATTTCTAAATTCTTACTAAATAAAACTAATTTAATTGTTTCCTCCAACCTTTATAATTTCATTTAATTTAGATTCACAAAAATCTTCAAAAGTATAATCTAGACAATAGTTACTTATAAAGTTTGAATCTTCTGCTTTGTCAATAGCATTTTGAAGAACTAAATTTAAATTATCAAAACTTCCTCCATACTTGAAAACATAATTATCAAAATAGTCTGGGACAGTTATTGGGTAATTGGCTATTGTTAGAGATTTTGAACCAATCGTTTCACCAAGTAATCTTGGATATCCTTCTTTTTGTCCATTTATCCTCATATCCATAGTATGTATGGAAATTTTTGACAAAGACATAACATCTATTAATAAGTCTTGGCATATTTCTCCAAGAAATACGGGAGAGAGATTTTTTTTCTTACAGATTTTGGTTATTTTTTTAAAATATTTTGGATTAACTATTTTTCCAGCAATTACTAATTCAAAATTTTTAATTGTGCTTGGATTAATATTTTTAAAAAAGTCTAGTTGATTCTTTATTTGTGAAACTGTACCAGGAATTAAAATTATGTTTTTCTTTGAATATCTATTGAGTGATTTTTGAATTTTTTCAATAAACATAGGATCTGGTGGGGGGCAAAATTGACTTTCTTCAAAATAAATATCAGCATGTCTGTAATTTTGCCTATATGACATAGTTTTCACATTTATGACTTTTCTCGATGATTCAAGTATTTTTTTATACTCTTTGCTTTTCATCAATTCTATTAAAATTGAAGAACGAGCCACTATGATGTCATATTTTGGTAACAAGTTGTGAATTTTTACAATTTTCTTTTCTTTTATTTCGTAAAGAAAAGGTTTTTCAGAATTTTTCCACGATAGCGTATGAATTTCACAATTAGGTAAATATTTTTTAAAAAAAGTTGGCAACCCTAAGCTTTCAACCTCATAACTATATGGAGGAAATTGTGCAAACAGAATATTTAATCTTGCTTCTTTGTTGTTGTTAGCAACGCTTATCAAGTTCCAGTACGTTTCAATATTTGTAATTGAACTTTCATAGAAATTATAATTTGTGACTTTAAGATGCTCTCTCAATTTTGGAATTTCAATGTTCTGCCACTGTTCGAGTTCACTGTGCCTTTGTAAGAATTTACGTAAATTTTTATCTAAATCATCCATTTATGTAATTTGAGCCTCCTGAAAATTAGATAGTATCTAGAAAATTAATAAAATCCTCAGCAATATTTTTAGTTAAAAAAGTTTCTTGAAATTTTTTGTTAGCATTTTTTGATAACTTATCTCTAAAATCAGCATTTTTAAGTTTGTTTAGATTTTTAATTAATGACTTGTCCGAATGATAAAACAAGGATGAATCTTCTTTAAAATTTAATGAAAAACTTTCAGGGGAAAGATCTTCAATCACGGGTATTCCAAGTTGATAAAAAACAAAAGCTCTACCCTGATTAGTGTTACTTTTAAATCTAAATGAGTAATCACTTTTGTACTTTCCTTTTCTAAAATTTTTAAATTTTATTTTTTTCGGAAATAACGTAGCAACAATAGCAATATCAATTTTTTTTAAGTCATCTGTAAAGCTATCTAAATTCCATTTAATATGTTCAATTTCAAAGTTTAATTTTAAGTTTTTTAGAATTTTTTCAGATTTACTCACACTATCAGTTATATTGATAAATTTTAAAGTATTGCTGTATTCCCATTGGTTAATAGTTTTTAAAATATCAATATATTTATACAGATGTACATGATTTCCATGTGTTCCAACAATTAGTTCACTTTTGTTTTTGTGTTCTTTTAAATCTATGTTGTTATATCTATCCTCAATTAGGTCATAAACAAAAATATTATCATAAAATTGTTTTGCATAAACTTTTTCTAGCATTGAACCAACAATTATAAAATCGAAATCACCTGTTATTTTTGTATCTAATGGAGGATGCACAATTCCAATTAATTGGTTAGGCTTTTTAGATTTTAAAACATCTTGAAGTAAATTTAGATTGTTTTTTCCAATTATTATGCAATCTGAAGAAGCTGCCACTTGGTCTATTTGAGTTGATTTATGAACTTCTATGCCAGTTGACTTAATTTGATTTGCAAACTGATCTATAAAA
>MDSZ01132607.1_pt1 | contig 14352 bp, 8 predicted proteins | sample 811201 | NCBI WGS metagenome assembly MDSZ01 (sample SAMN05326647, study PRJNA326480) | marine metagenome | isolation source: seawater | place: Indian Ocean: North | collected 2010
CACCCACCAACTCTGGTCGGATGACAAGCATCATTGAGGTTTCCCATTCGCATGCGTGGCCCATTTGTGTTTGCACGAATCCATCGTGTGGAGGTGCAGGTTGACTATTTTCCCAGTAGGTGGTCGAAAGTAGGAGTAGATCAGTTCGTTTGCGGAGTTTTTGTCGTAATTCATATACTACTTGTGAACCGGGAACTATGTTGCCGCCGTGGCCATTGAGAAGCACCAGTCTTTTGAAGCCATGTTGGATAAAATCTTCCAGTAAACCGTTTAGTAAATCCAGATACAGGCGCGGATCGGCAGATAGTGTGCCTGGAAAATCCATGTGATGATGAGAATTGCCAAGCCAGGTTAAGGGAGCAAATAACGCATCATTTCCTAAGTGCTCTTCTGTACGGCGGACAATCTCGTCAAGCAACAAGCTGTCAGTGTGCAGCGGCAAATGCCCTCCATGTTGTTCATGTGCGGCAATGGGGATGATAATAGGAGTATCTTTGCTGAGGGCTTCGACATCGGGCCACTTGAGTTCAGCGAGCTTCATGGTTCCTGCATACTAATGACCGAACCGGTGCATGCAAGTTTTGTAGAAATAATCAGCGTGGCCTATTGAGCGAGATACTGATGGTCTTACTTTTGGCAGCTGGATTTTCTTGAGGTGCAGGTTTGGGCGGCGGCGGTCGCTTTACCTGAGAAGCGATGAAATCGTCAAAAAGGGCTTTGGCTTCCGGCTCAGATAGTAGATCTTCTTCCCGAACCAGTTCATAGCGTTTGGAACCGCCTTCTTCATCAATCCGCAGTTTCCCGAGAGTCATCAACTGTATTATGATGGCTCTGGCCATATCCTCTTCGTATTGCAATGTTCCCATGAAAGTATGCAGAATCTGGAAATAGGCTTTGCCTCCCTGTTCAGCGCTTTCTTCAACTCGGATTAAAATATCCTTGGGATCTGTGGGATAATTCTTAGGCACGGTAAGGCTATAATTTGAGTGTATCGTCCCGACGCGACAAGTCAAAAAAGCTCTCGGTATCTGGTCAGGCCTAATTTATGAGGCCTTTAGCAACTTTGCCTCCCTTAGGGCCGGTGAGGCGATGTAGACGGCCGTCATGATGGAAGTTTAAATTTTCGTGGTCCAATCCAAGAAGGTGCAGAATTGTGGCGTGCAAGTCCCGAAAGTGAACTTTTCCATCAACAGCAGCCGATCCGGTGTCATTAGTGCAGCCATGGACATATCCTCTTTTTGTGCCTCCTCCAGCAAGCCAGAAGGTGAAACCGCGGGCGTTATGGCCGGTTTCATCCTTGCCATTACCGGGGACAAGTCCGGGTCGGCCGAATTCGCCACCCCAAACTACCAAGGTATCATCAAGTAAGCCACGTGTTTCAAGGTCACTCAAGAGAGCTGCGATGGGTGCGTCTGTAGTTTCACAGTTTGCGCGTAAATCACGCCGGTGCCATTTATGTTGGTCCCAGCTGCCGTGATTTACCTCAATGAAACGCACGCCGGCCTCTGCAAAGCGGCGGGCGAGTAAGCATTGGCGACCAAAATCAGATGCACGGCAGGTGCCGACGGTTTTCTTAAATCCAACTTGATAGCGTTTCAAAGTATCTTTGGATTCATTACTTACATCCAAAAGTTCCGGAGCAATAGACTGCATGCGAAAACCCATTTCCATGGATTGGATGACGGACTCCAGCTTGGTGTCGTAAGGCCGCAAGTCGCGATGTTCGCGGTTCATGGACTGCACTAGGTCAAGCTGTGACCGTTTGAGTTTGGGTGAGAGATGTTTGCTTCCGATATTTGGAATACTCGCCTTGGACATGTCCTCGCCATTGATGCCTATAGGGGTACCTTCAAAAGCCGGTGGCAGGAATGCGCCTGAATAAGTGGCGGGCTTGGATGTATTTAAGCTGATCAACCCTGGCAGGTTTTGGTTCTCAGTACCTAGGCCATAGGTGATCCATGCACCCATACTCGGACGTCGACGAAGGAGTTCGCCAGTGTGGAGTTGATGAAAGGATTGGGCATGGTTGCCGGTGTCTGCGTGCATGCCATTGATGACACAAAGTTTGTCGGCATGTTTGGCGGTCTCAGGAAGTAGTTCAGAAATCCATAAGCCGCTATCACCATGACGTTTGAAATCAAATACTGAACCGGGGTGCGCAGCTCGGGTAAGCTGTGGTTTGTAATCGAAAGTATCCAAATGTGCTGGGCCGCCGGCCATACAGAGAAAAATAATTCGCTTTGCTTGGGCGGGCAGGGGGGGTGTCTTTGGAGTGAGTTGAGTTGTTGTGTTTGCACGCGCAGACTGCGAAAGCAACGCTGACAAGGCAAGATAGCTAAAACCGCACGATGCGTCTCGGAGCATATCACGGCGCGAAAGACTATTTTGGATTAAATCCATCTAATCGATATACCTAAACTCATTTGAAGCTAGCAACGCTTGGCATAATGTTGCCCACGCTTTGGTTTCTGTTTCAGTACTTAATATCCCAGAGCTTAGCTCGTTATGTACATCTTCCACAAGTCCAATGGCTCTGTTTAGTTCTTCTTTTGTGGGGTCTCGCTGTAATGCGCGGCGGTAAGCCCAATGTACGCGGGTTTTTATGTCGCTGTCCGCTTCTCTAAGCAGTTTGACGGCAAGGTGGTTTGATTGATTCACCACCATCGGGTTATTTAGTAAATAAAGGCCGTGTGCTGGTTGGGTGGTAATGTGGCGCCGGCCCATTACCCTTACACCGGTTGGAAGGTCAAGGGTTGAGAGTTCCAGAGGTGGTGCGTGGCGCAGCATGCAGAGATAGATGCTACGGTGGTTATTGGGGCGGTGAATTGTGGCTGACTCACCCGGTGGCCAATTAATAAGTACGTCTAATTGACTTACATCGGAATTGTGGCGTGGCGATAGATTAAGTTGCCCGCTGGTGTGCATGATGCTGTCGCGTACGCTTTCGGCATCTAGTCGTCGTCGGTTGTGGCGTGTGAGCCATCGGTTCTCTGGGTCGGCCTGCATCTGGTCGGCCGTGGTTTGGCTGCTAAGCTGATAGGTGCGACTCAACACGATAGCGCGGATGAGTTTTTTTACCGACCACTTTTTGGCCATGAACCGGCCGGCCAGATGATCGAGTAATTCGGGGTGGGTGGGCCGTGCGCCATACACCCCAAAGTCATCAGGGGTATCGACAATCGGTTTACCGAAAAGGTGCAGCCAAACGCGGTTAACCATTACCCGCGCAGTGAGTGGGTGGGTGGGGTGGGTAAGCCATTGAGTAAGTTCCAGACGGCCACTTTGTTTCGGGTTTACTTTAACTATGTCCGCCATTTTGATGGCGCTGAGAAATCCTCTCGGCACAACATCACCAAGTTTATTGGATGCTCCATTCTTGTTGATTTTTGCATCTGCAGGTTTTTTACCTTCGCGCACCCCCATGGCTAGGTTTTTTGGAGCTGCCTTTGGGGCTTTCTGAGGTGGCAAGACTTTCCCGCTTCCTTTTGGGCGACCCGAGGCATTATGAAGTTCCATAGCTTCCTCAGTGGTCAATGCACGCGGAAAAAGCGCAAACTGTGTCATGTTTCCGTTAAGGGTCATAAGGAAGAAGTCATTACGACCGCCGATCAGGATGTTTTGAGCGCCACTGGTGGTTACGGGTACTTCCCCGTCAAACTCCGGATTGAGATCGCCATTAAGATACAACCGCGCGCGGGTGCCATCACGTACGAATATCAGATGGTTCCAAGTGCGCGGCGGGATGATCGTGCGTCCGGGCAGTGATACGCCGCCTTTGTTCCCATTAAAGAGGAACAGTTTGCCGGCGTTGGGATTATTCTGGTAATTACCGCCAATTCCCAACTGGTCGCCGGGTGCGCCCTTTGCTCCAAGTGGTCCGCGTGAGAACATGTAGCCGGTTACGGCGCGCGCTTTGTTTTCGAGATCGTTGCGGAACCAAAAAGAAACGGTATAGGATGTGTGATTTTCTTTCAACTTGCCCTCAATCCAACCGCCGTTGAATGCGCCGGTATTTTCCTCGGTGAACTTGATATCCTTTTTTGTAGTAAACCCCTCTGGTAGTGATTCGAGCTTCAGATGTAGTTCGGGTTTTAATGCCGAGATAGCTTTATCATAGTTTTTGTCAAATTTTGGGACGCCCGCAGTTATTGCCAGTGCTGGATTGGGTTTTGCGTCCTCCCGTTTCATGGTCTTGAGCTCATGTAACGGCGTGGCAGGAGCTGTAAGTCCTTCATTGGCCGCCTTACCCCAGAGGGTTTGGGTGCTGGTGAAAATACCGGCTAGCGCATAATAGTCACGCGTGGGGATAGGATCATGTTTGTGATCGTGGCAGCGCGCGCAGGCGACACTGAGACCCATGATTGCGGTGCTCACCACATTGATTTGGTCGGCCACCACATCCATGGTGAAGTTGTTATTCATGGCTTTGGCTGGTTTGGAGCCAATGGCAAGAAAGCCGGTGGCAACAAGGTTGCGGTCGCGCTCCTGATCCGTTTCTGATTTTAGAAGGTCTCCAGCAATTTGTTCAGTCAGAAATCGGTCATACGGTGTATCGCGATTGAAAGCATCAATGACATAATCTCGGTAGCGCCATGCGTGTGGGAAGGAGGCATTGCGACCAAGTCCGTCGTCTCCATTGGATTCACCATAGCGTGCTATATCCAGCCAATGCCTGGCCCAACGCACTCCGAATTGAGGTGATGCTAAAAGCTTATCAACTAATTCTTCTGTTGCCTTTTGATGGTTGCGTTTGTGCTCTTTTACAAATTTATCGACTTGTTCAATATTCGGAGGTAGTCCGGTTAAATCATAATAAAGTCTGCGGATTAATACTTTGGCTTTAGCATCAGTAGCGGGCTTCAAACTCTGTCGTTCCATTCTTGCTAGCGCAAAATGGTCAATAGGATCACGAGGCCATTCAGTTTGCTTAACGGTTGGCACTTTAGATTTTTCGATTGGTTGGAATGCCCATAGTGATTCATCAAGAGGTTTTTTGGTGCTTAAAGGGAAAGGTGCCCCCATTTTTGCCCAATTTTCAAAATCACGAATGATCTGTTCAGGTAGTGGCTTGTGGTGGGGTGTTTTTTTGTTGGCCGAACGCAAAGTTCTGATGATGAGGTCTGCATCCGCTACGGGTACATCGAGCTTTAGCTTGGTCTTTGATTCCTTAGAATCAGCTGAGTGGCATTCATAGCAGTGTTTGATCAAAACAGGGCGGATCTTGGTCTCGAAGAATGTTCTCTGTTGTGGCGAGAGCTCAGCTTGTAAGTTAGTCCAAAGAGCTAGAAGAAATAAGATGTTTAGTCTTACAAACATTATCTTCTAAAAATGCTAAAAAACCACGGCTTTGGGGTCAAAGACAAAGGTGTCATATTGGTTTACGCTAGTATTTCTTTGATGACATGTCCATGAACATCGGTCAGACGGCGTTGGATACCGTTGTGGTAGAAAGTGAGTTTCTCGTGGTTGAGCCCTAGAAGGTGCAGGATCGTGGCATGGAAATCATGTGGAGTAATTACGTTTTGCTGTGCTTTAAAACCAAATTCATCTGTAGCCCCGTAACTCATACCTCCTTTTACACCAGCACCAGCAAGCCAGGCGGTGAAGCCGTGCGGGTTGTGGTCGCGCCCGTAGGTGCCGGCTTGAAACATCGGCATGCGGCCAAACTCCGTAGCAAAAACTACAAGTGTGTCTTTTAATAGACCACGTTGTTTTAGATCGCGTACCAAGCCGGCAACGGGCTTGTCGAGGATGCGTCCATGCACGTCATATTGTTCCTTAAGCTTAAAATGGCCATCCCAGTTGATGCGGCCGCCTGAAGCATACGCGCCATTGAAGAGCTGTACAAAGCGTACGCCGCGTTCCACGAGCCGCCGGGCGAGGATGCAGTTTTCGGCGAAGGCGGCCTGATGCCGGTCGTCGCTGTCTGCGCCGTACAATTCGCGGATATGCGGTGGTTCGGCCTTAAGGTTGGCGGCTTCGGGCACGGTAAGCTGCATGCGCGCGGCGAGTTCGTAGCTGGCAATGCGCGCGGTGAGATTGGCATCACCTGGAAAGGCTGACTGTGCCTCGGTCTCCAGCGCGCGCAGGGCAGACCTCGTGGCGTTGTCCTTTTCGGCGGTGATACCCTTGGGTCGCTCGAGAAAACGAATTGGCTTGGTGCTACTGAAAGGCGTGCCTTGAAAGGCGGCTGGCAGGAAGCCGTTGGCCCAGTTGTTCGGACCGCTTTGAGGCATGCCGCGTGGATCTTCAATAGCCACAAACGCCGGCAGGTTCTGGTTTTCGCTGCCAAGCGCGTAGTTGATCCATGCGCCCATACTCGGGAAACCATCAAAGACGAAACCGGTGTTCATGAAATTCTCTGCCGGCCCATGCGTGTTAGAGCGGTTGGTGAGCGAGTGGAAAAAACACAACTCATCGGCCAGCTCGCCAATGTGCGGCACCAGTTGGCTAACCTGTTTGCCACACTGGCCGCGAGGTTTGAATTCCCACAATGGTTTTGTGAGATTGCCATTAGGGCCTTGGAACGACACGAGTCGTTCATTGCCCGGAAGCGGTTGTCCATGACGTTTGATGAGCTCTGGCTTGTAATCAAACGTGTCCACATGGCTTAACGCGCCTGAGCAAAACACCTCGATTACTCTCTTCGCCTTCGGCGCAAAATGTGTCGGCCGCGGTGCGTACGGGCGTGTGGGATTAAAGCCAGCAGGTGCGCCTTTGGAGTCCTTCGCCAACATTGCCGCCAGTGCCACGCCAGAAAAACCGTGCATGGACTGTGTCAAAAACTGTCGGCGATGGATCATGGGATCATCAAAAATGAACTAGTGTTAAATAATACACGGCAGGCTTGGTTCAGCCCGTGTTTTATTGCGAGTTGATAAAGAGCGTTATATTCACGGAGTTCGGGTTGTCTTGAACAAGCCAACATAAAAGCATGCTCGATTTGAGCTTTGAGTCTTTCACCTGCCTCCTTTTTGACTCTTTCGGCAAAAAAATCGGATTGGCGAATTGCAAAAGGACTGTTGAGCAGGCTGAGAGATTGCAAAGGGGTGATGGAGCGTGTTCGACGGGGTTTCATTTGGCCGGCATCAGGGCAATCAAATGCGCCGAAGATGTCGACTGCTTGCATGCGAACCTTGTGGGCGTAGATCATGCGCCGCCAGCCGTCGGTTTCAAAGGTTTCCTTGGGGTGATAGTCGGAGAGCCCTCCACGTTGGTTGAAGAAATCAAAACCCCGGCCGCCGGTTTTAAGATTCAGTTTGCCGCTGACAAAAAGCATTGTGTCTCGAATGGCTTCGGCTTCCATGCGGCGTGGTGGGTAACGCCAAAGCAGGCGACTGTCCGCATCAACGCGAGCGGCTTTCTCGTTCGGACGATTGGACTGCATGTAAGTTCGTGAGGTAAGAATGAGACGGTGTAGTTTTTTTATAGACCAACCCTGCTGCATAAACTCGCTGGCCAGCCAGTCGAGCAAACTTGGATGCGTTGGAGTATTGCCCATCTTCCCGAAGTCTGAAGGCGTATCCACAAGGCCGGCGCCGAAGTGTTTTTGCCAGACGCGATTAACCATCACGCGCGCAGTAAGCGGATGATCTTGGCGTGTGAGATGCCGCGCTAAGGCCAGCCGTCGTTCGGGTTCGGTGGTGTCTTTTGGTTGTAATCTGCCGAGTACAATAGGAATCGTTGGGGATAATTTCTCTAAGCGCTGCATGGGATCGCCTCGACGCAAGAACCAGGTTGTTTCCGGTTTTGTGAAACTGGCCGCAAATGTTTGTGGCCCGGTAGAGAGGCGGTTCAGTTCTGCCTGCGCCATGCGCAACTGGCCGATGAGCGCTACCATTTCCTTTATTTCCGACTCGTTTAGATCTGAGAGTTTCACCTTGTCTGGTGGGCGCGTGTCGTCGATGCGCGGTTGGCGATCCTTGGTGTGGGCAACCGTTTGCCAAACATCATCGGGGCGCAGCACTTCAATGATGTAATCGGCCGGAATGCTCGAGCCGTTGTGCCAAGTTATGCTTTGCAAGGTCACTGGTTTAGGGAAGTCGATGCGCAACCACGCCGGCCCGGTGCTGGCCGAAACCCAGGGGAAGGATTGACGGCGATCTACTGAGCCGTCGGTAAGATTTTCGAAATGACGTGTTTGATTTGCCAGTGCAAAGCTTGAAGCGCTGGGAACAGCACCAGTGGAGGCGAGGGCGGCGTTTCCTTTTTCTGCTGTCCACGCCTCGAATTCATAAATCGAAGCCGGCCTGCCATTGATTGTCGCGGCAATCTTCATGCGGACCGACTGCGCTAATACGGATTCAAAAGTTTCTTTTTGAATACTGAGTAAAGGTACACGCAGTTTATGTTTCTTGCGTAAGGTCTCTATTTTTTTTTGCAACTGTTTCACTTTTGCGTGCGCAGAAGGAACCTTTGCAGTCCAGTCGTCGTTTTCGGTGCCTCTTAGGCGGCGGTTTCCATAGCGCAGCCCGGCAAAGATGGCTTGCATGCCATAGTAATCCTTTTGAAGAATGGAGTCGAACTTGTGATCGTGGCATCGCGCACAGCCGATGGTAAGGCCGAGCATGCTTTGGCTTACTGTGCGGATAACTTCATCCAGTTCGTCTTGTCGCGCCGATCGCATGGCCTCCTCGTCGCGGCCGATCTGCCCCGGCTGGAGCGCAGGGCCGGCCACCAGAAACCCTAATGCGGCATCCGCGCCGGTGACGTCGCCGGCCAGTTGATCACGAATGAATCGGTTATAGGGCAGATCACGGTTGAATGCGGCAATAACCCAGTCACGATAATGCCAGGCCATCGGCCGTTCGATGTTGGTTTCGAAGCCGACGGTTTCCGCCCAGCGAATGACATCCAGCCAATGTTGTGCCCAACGCTCGCCGTACCGAGGTGAAGCTAATAGCCTGTCCACTACGGCTGCAAATGCCACTGCTATCGGGCGTTTGTCCGTGAGAAAATTTTCCAATTCTTTGATTGTGGGTGGCAGGCCGATGAGGTCGAGCGTTACCCGCCGTAGGAGTATTTCCCGATCAGCCATCGGCGACAAATGCAGGTTTTTTTCGGCCAACTTTTGCTCTACAAAAAAATCGACGGGGTTGGTTGTAGCCGGAACCGTTACCCGTTTTACCGGTTGTAATGACCAATGTTTTTCTGATGCCCACGTGAATAGGCTAATTAGGTAAAACAGGATAACACCCAAACGTTTCATAGGAGATGCTTGGCGAAAAACTTCTGCACATGGTACCACATTTTCTCAGAGAGGACGTGACCGGTTTTGGGTTCAATAAAGGAAGAAAAGTTTTCAGCTGCTCCGGCCTCAGCGTAAGCCTTAGCGATGGTTTTCAAGCCGGCGCGGGCTTCCTCGATGGGCGAGCCGCCATCGGTTTCGCCTAGGTTAAGGTGCAGAGCACGTGGGGCAATGAGTCCGGCAATGTCCGGGGTATCCCCATGTGCGTGGATGCCGGGAATGAAGTTTGGAAAACAGTGAAGCAGCTTGGTGCGATGAATGGCGCCGTAAGTGGGTAGGCAGCAGTTGCCGACCAGCGCCTTGAGACGTGGTTCCCATGGGCCAACGAGCCATGTATGCGTGGAACCCATGCTGTGGCCGTAACAGCCAATATTATCAACCTTTACCTCGGGGCGGGATACGAGGTAGTCAATAGCGCGCCGCATATCTAAAATATTTTTCCAGGCCATACATTTACCGGCGACCGTGTAGCGTAGAAATTCAAATCGCTCATAGTTTCCGCGAGTTAAATTTTTTTGCGGATCTTGGCGGTCTTCAAAACACAATGCATCAGGGCAGAGCACTACATAACCCAATTTGGCAAGCGCTACGCCGGTATGGTGCATGGGATTACCCGCAAGTCCGGCAGGTTCGGTTTTCCCCAAGTGCCATTGGCCGGCGTGTTGATGCCAAATAGCAATGGCCGGTGCAGTCGATTTGTCACTCACGCCATCGGGCACAAGCAGAATTGCCGGGCATCGGTCGTTAGGCTCAAGCTCGTAGCTTAGCCAGATTAATCGGTAACCGTCCTTCTGCTCGGTTTTTTGTATTTTTGGTTTTAGGTCTCCACCTTCAGGCCATGGGCCACCTAAACATTCGGAAAGTTTTTTGCGGAAAATTGTATTTTTGTTGTTCAAGGTGTGTGTCCCTTGTGAGGTTACCGTTAATGCCGTTACTCCTGCTGCAAGGGTACCTGATTTAATGAATTCTCGGCGATTAGGCATGGTGCTTTTTATCGGGGTCTTATGACATTAACACCACGGGTTATTTACGTCTAGTTATGACATAAGTTTTTTAGCTTAATTTGATATGAGAATTTAGATATCGTTGATTGTCCGAAGTAAGTGTGTTCGGCCATTCAGTGAATGTTCTGGATCAAAAAGGATGGGATAAAAATCACCCTCCATTTTTTGACCTTTAGGCAGCATGGGAAAGTTAGTGGTGCCGGGGCTATCTTCACCTTCAAAATTGGAGAGAACACCGTCTGTCAGGGTGTTTATGACTGTCGCGCGTCTTGAGCGGTCTGACCGGTTTTCATAGGAGCCATGCATCATTAATGGATGGTGAAAAACAGCTTCCCCTTTTTTCAGGATGATAGGACATTTTTTATCGAAATCTGAAATTTGTTCGGGAGTTAAAACTTCTCGTACTGAATCCATATCTCCAGCTAGGCCGGTTTTTTTTAGTAAACCCCAACGGTGACTACCAGGTACATAGTAAAGGCAACCATTTTCTTCATCGGCATCGTCCAGTCCAATCCAGCACGTCAAATGGCTCATGGGTTTGGTCCAGGTCCAGTAGGAAAAATCCTGATGCCAGGCAACAACGCCCCCATGCTTAGCTGGCTTGCTGAAGAGTTGGTCGTGAAATAACCTTATTTTTCCACCAAGCAATTGATAGGCCGGTACAAGAAAAGCTGGGTTCCAAAGAAGATCATGGAATGCCTTTCGAACTCGCCAGGCCCCCAAGGCATGAAAAAGGACCGATTCAGGATCTCCTGACTCGTTGCTATGGTACTCATAAAAGAGCTCATGACCTTTGTGGTTAGGATTAACCATTTCTGCCAGTTCCTCACGGAGAGTTTTTACCTGTTCATCGTTTAATAGTTTAATGCCGCTAACGTAGCCTTGATCATTAAAATGCTTAATTTGTTCCTCTGTTAATTGAAACTCACTCCATTGCTCAGGTGAAGAGGGTTGGCAGAATAAATCGGTGAGCGGTTGATGGTTTAAGGCAAGATCTTTACTCATTTAATGATTAGGCGATTAATTGATTCAGTACATGGCCATGAACATCAGTAAGGCGCCGGTCAATGCCATTATTACGGACCGTTAACTGTTTATGGTTTATCCCCAGAAGATGCAGCATGGTGGCATGGATGTCATAAACTTGAGTTGGATTTTTCCGGTCTAAAGGTTTGTAACCCCATTGGTCACTTTCTCCAGCAGTAACGCCTCCCTTGATTCCCCCACCGCAAAGCCAGTTGGTAAAAACGTAGGGATTGTGGTCGCGACCCTTACTGCCTTGAGTGCTGGGCATACGGCCAAATTCTGTGGTCCAGTGTATGATGGTGTCATCTAGTAGGCCGCGTTGTTTTAAATCCTTGATTAGCCCGACTGTACCTCGAGCCATTCCGGAAGCCAGCGGACCATGATCGCGTTCAATGTCTTCATGGCTATCCCAATTGCGCCGGGGAAAGCTATTATCGTTGCCTGACCATATTTGGATAAATCGCACATCTCGTTCAATCAGTCGTCGGGCAATCAGGCATTTGCGGCCGAAGTATTCCGTTTCCTCTTCTGCATTAATTTCCTTGGGATAATTCTTCTGTTCACGGTTTAAGCCGTAGAGTTTGAGGACGTGCTCAGGTTCTTTGGAAATATCCAATGCTTCGGTTGCAGAAAGCTGTAGTCTTGCAGCCAGTTCATAGGTTTTGATGCGTGCATCCAAGCGATCATCTCCAGTTCGGGTTAACGCATAATCGCTATTAAGCTTATTGATAAGGTTTATTCCTTCCTTATGACTTTGTTTGGTTACAAATCCGGCCTTAGCGTGTAAATCAGGGATCGGGTTTTCTCGTTGAGGGAAAATAGTGGTGCCTTGAGTATGCGTCGGAAGGAACGCACTGGCCCAATTCTTGGGTCCATTAGATGCGTAGCCTCGATGATCAGGTAACACCACAAAGGTGGGAAGATTTTCATTTTCGCTGCCCAATGCGTAGCTTACCCACGAACCCATACCGGGAAAGCCTGGTCGTTGGAATCCGGTGGCTTGCAGATAGGTAGCCTGGCTGTGAACGCCTGTCTTTCCAACGAGGTTATGGACAAAAGCCATGTCATCAATCACTTCACCCAGGGGAGCCACAACTTGAGAGAGATGTTTCCCCCCTTGACCGTAACGCTTAAATTCAAACGGTGAACGCATCCAAGGGCCGAGTCCATTTTGGAACGCTTCAACGTGTTCACCAAAATCACTTTTCTGGCCATGATATTTGATTAGCGCAGGTTTGAAATCAAAGGTATCCAAATGACTTGCAGCTCCACCCATAAAAAGCTGAATAATCCGTTTGGCTTTAGGAGGATGATTTAGTGTGCCAGTTAAGATGCCGCTACCGAGTAAAGGCTCTTGGCCTAACATTGAGGTTAGAGCCAGTCCACCTAGTCCTCCACCTGATTGCCAAAGGAACTCACGCCGACTTTGAGGTGCGGATTTATTATTATGAGGATATGCAGAGTGGGTCGGCATAATCAGTCGATGTAAGTAAATTCAGATAGGTTAAATAATACCCTGCACAGGTTTTGTAATCCATGTTGTTGTGCGTAAGAATAGAGCGCTTCCATTTCTTGGGTATTTGGGGGCCGGCCTGTGGTTAGTTGGTGTGCTCTACGGATTTGGCCTTTTAAGGTTTTGGATTCTTTTTGAATTCTGATGGCAAATTGTTCAGACATGTACAGGGTGAATTTGTTGTTGAGTAGACTTAAAGCCTGTAAGGCCGTCAGGGTTTCATCCCTTTTGGGAGTGCTTTGGCTGGAGTCCGCACAATCCAATGTCGTCATGAATGGGTCTGGTTGGGATCGGACGATGAATCGGTATACTGAGCGTCGGTGACTATTGCTGTCTGCCGGATCAAACTTGTGGTATTCGTAGTGGGGTGAGTGGGCGGTTTTTTCCAATTTGAATAAATAAAAACCTGGACCACCTAGTTCGAGATTTAAATTCCCACTAGTGGCAAGTATGCTATCGCGTAATTCCTCTGCCTCAAGTCGACGTCGATTCATGCGCCAAAGAAGTCTGTTGTCAGAATCAATCCGATCAAATTCTTCTAATTCTGAGGAGGATTGGCGATAGGTGCTACTGGTTACAATTAATTTATGAAGGTGCTTAAAACTTCCGCCTGAATTTTGAAATTCCAGCGCCAGCCAGTCGAGTAATTCCGGATGGCTTGGTGGTAAGCCCATACGACCAAAGTCATTGGGTGTCTCCACAATGCCCCTACCAAAATGCCATAGCCAGATGCGATTTGCGATGGAGCGCCAGGTAAGCGGATTATCCTTTCGGGTAATCCATTTAGCCAAGGCAGCCCGTCTTTCGGATTCGGGGTGGTTGGCAGTTAATTTGAATTCAAAGTTCTCTTTTGGAAAAATTGGCAGGGTGCCTGGTTTTACGTCACCTCGTGGGTCTTGAATATTACCTCGGTGTAATATTTTAACCATTCGGGGTTTACCTTTTGTGGGCTTGAAATTTCCCTGTGCTTTAAAGTCGGTGGCGGCGGCGTAGACCATTTTTCCTTTGGGTATGCTCTTAAGTTCTTTCTCAGTAGCAGTAATTTGATTCTGTAGTTTTTTGCGGCGATTTTCGCGTTCCGGTTTGCGGAGTTTGGCTACCATTGACTCACGATTAGCTTGTGCTTTTTGAAGTGCTATTATGGCTTTTTCATCTGCCGCAATGGGGAAATGGCCATCAGTTAGATTGGCTCTTCGCCAGCGTATCGGGGCCTCAATTGAATCAGGAGATGAGACCTTAGCCTTGAGCGCAACATTCTTTCCTGTGTCATCAAATACCTCCAGTTCGGCTAAGGCAAATATGTAGTCGTTACTGCGTTTGGCCAGTCGGGTTGCTGTGACGCGTACCCAACGCAATTTATTTTTTGTTTGAAAATTGACCGAAGCAATGTCCGGATTTGGATAATCATTATTGGTTTGATCAAAAATAAGAATAGGTTTCTTGAAGTCGGCAGTGAGTGATCCTTCTACTTTAAATCGTACCGGAAAACCAAATCCGCCATTGATCCCATTAAATTCATCATGGCAAGGGCGTAGTGTAATTTGCTGTATCTTGGCGGTTTC
>MDSZ01210240.1_pt1 | contig 14352 bp, 10 predicted proteins | sample 811201 | NCBI WGS metagenome assembly MDSZ01 (sample SAMN05326647, study PRJNA326480) | marine metagenome | isolation source: seawater | place: Indian Ocean: North | collected 2010
ATCTATTTCAAATCGCAACTGCGTAATCTGATCTAGCTCCCAATCCGATGACGACGAAACCGATTCAAACACATTAAGCCGCACAACATTAGCTATGCCCGGAAAAACCTTAGTGCCAAATCCGAAGCCAGTCTGTGCTAGAGACAGACGAGAGGGTAAACGCCTAAGCGGAGACAAGTGTTTCAGAATTGCAGCCCCCGTCGGTGTGATACGTTCACCCTCGATGCCATCATCTATTACCTCGAAACCTGACAAAAGGCGAGCTGTGGCAGGGGCAGGAACCGGCAATCGTCCATGTGCAGTATCTATGAACCCTCGGCCAAGCGGCAAAGGTCCTACACTCCATGAGGCATCAAGCATCGCAATCAAATGACCAGCGATAACGATATCAGCGATAGAATCCCAAGCGCCGACCTCATGAAAAGCGACATTCTCGACTGTTTTGCCATGAATACTCGCCTCGACTTCAGCAATGAGCTGAAACATCGCCAAAGCATGCTCTCGAGCCGTCCCCGAAAGATCCGAAGATACAAGCTTGCTCCGAATATCTTGATAATGTCGATGATGATGACTAGTTTCAGCAGCAGCCACACTAAAATGCGTACCCGTTATTGTCCCATCGTTATGGGACTTAAGGGCGAGCGATACCAAGTGAGGAAACCCTGCCGCTACGATGACGTCCTCAAGCCCATCAGCCAGCCCTGGGAAAACATCTAGCACAGCTCCAATGAACATATCTCCGGACAGGCCTCCGACGAGATCTAGGTGAAGGTGACGCATTAGCTCAATAACTGGTGCGTTGAACCGCAGAGATCCGCCAACGGAATATCAAAGGTACAGGCATCCTGACACGGTGCACCATCGCAGCTGAGACATGCAGCAGCATTTTTTGCTAACGCGGCGTACTCACGCCGTGCAACAGCATAGTCACCATAATCCGTCGCATACATTCTCATCCGCAGAATGTCCGGCATCGGGACCTGATAAGGACAACTCCCCTCACAGTCATTACAAACATTTCGGCAATAACTTGCATCAGTCATGGCCGCATAGGTCTGGAGTAATGCCATATCTGCTTCTGTGACGGCACCCACTCCAGAAGCGCCAAGGAATTCCTCGATCTCGTCTCGATTGCGCATGGTAATAATTAGATTATCGACATGCGGATTATTCAATATCCATCGACAGGCAGCCTGCGAATAGGTATAGCCGTCTTGTTCGTATGGCCGCATATCGTTGAGCCTCGCACCTCGAAGAACTTTCATAGCGATCACACCAATATCTTTACGCTTAGCCTCAGCCATCAATTTCTGCAATCCCTGCTGGTTCGCAACCATATCGAAGGATCGCGTAAATCGCTCATAGAAGGCCGGATCATCCCCAAAGTTAGTCGCTAGAAGTAAGACATCAAACATGTCTTTATCGATAGCATAATTAACGCACTCGGTTAACCGGCCTGCATGACCAGACATACCAAAATATCGCACCTTCCCTTGAGCTCTAGCCTGCTCCGCAAATTGCTGCCAAGCGTCGTTCTGCAGGCGCGCAAGATCATTCACCGCATGATTGAAAAAGACATCCACATAGTCCGTTCGCAATCTTTTCAGGCAACCATCGAGTCGGCTCATCATTTCCCCAGCAGACATCTGACTACCAGCGAAAATCTTCGTCGCGAGATACACATCCTGACGCGGAACACCTACTAGCGCCCGACCGAATGCCTCCTCGGATTTGCCATTGCCATAACCTTCTGCTGTATCAAAATAATTTATGCCGAGGTCCAGCGCATGATGTACCACTTTTTCATCACCGGGTTGTAACGGGAAACTCCCAAACGAAATATCTGAGACCTTCATTTCCGTGCGGCCCAACCGCACATAGTTACTGACCATCGGTCGAGCTAGCGGGGTAGCGGTCGCCCCAACAACTCTTGAAGAAACGCTTGCGGCCAACCCAGACAAAGCGCCCAGTCGCAACAGTGATCGTCTTTTGAGTTTACTCATGATAACTTCCATTTACTTTCATACCTTACCCACAGATGTAAGCGTCCATTTGAATCAATTCACAATATTGATGCTTAGACCATATCAGGTAACTCTAATAAACTGTTGCTATACTCAGATACAATTAATTATAGACTCACCGATAAATCTTGATCTTTGCATTGACTCGACTGAAACAGACCACAAACGAACAACTTACATCACTGAATAAAAAAAGCGAGTAGCAAATTCCAAATTCTTTAAAAATCTGAGGGAAGCTCAGATAAAAGGGACGTAGAAATAAATATTCAGATATAGAAAAAATAAGGAGAAACATCTTGGATGCTGATATCGCCGCAGTCCGGGAAAAGTACCTAAATCAGCAATTCGACGAGACCGAGTTTTTCGTCGATCCTGAGAAAACCGTGGAATATGCGAAATTATGCGGGGAAACAGCCTCCCGATTTGTGGATCCGAACGATCCCGATTTTCAAGCGCCTTCTAACTGGGTCGCTTGCCTCTCCGGGCGGCGTATGTTGCCTAAGGATTTCCCGCGTTTTGGCATCGGCATGGATGCAGGTAAAGGCGTCGAGTGCTTCACTCCCGTTCGACCCGGCACGACTCTGACTGGCAAATCCCACATACACGATGTTTACACCAAAACCGGAAGGTCTGGGCGCATGATTTTCACGGTAATGCGGATAGAATTTTTTGATGAAGAAGGAAACCACATCGCCAACGCAGACAGCCGCAGCGTACAACGGGAGAAAGCCCAATGAGTATAGAAAAAATCGGCGAAGTCGAGTTCGGTGAAGAACTTCCCACATTTACTCCCGACACCTCCCTGGAAACCGGTTCCCGATTCGCCGAAATTGCCTGGGGTATGCGCGCTGCTCGATTTTCAAGCCACGAAAAGGCCAAGGAAGAAGGTCTCCCTGCTGCTATGATTCCTGGCATCCTGAACCAAGGCTATCTTGTGGCTATGATCCACCATTGGGCACCCGCAGCAGAGGTGATTTCTGTGGATACAGTATTTCGGGCACCTGTCACTGCTGACGAAGCGCATAGCATCAATGGCGTAGTGACGGATATCGATGAAGAGAATAACAAGGTAGAAATTGATCTCACCGTTGCCAACGGACAAGGCGAGACCCGTGTTTTCGGGACTGCTGTAATAAAGCTGCCTGGCTAAAAGAAGGGATGATAATCTGTCTTACAGGAGGTCTAGCTTCGGGCAAATCCACCGCAGTCAAATACCTCGCGGAAAAAGGTGCTCATGTTATAGACGCGGACATTCTGGGCCATAAAGCATACGACCCTGGCACAGACGCTCACTACGCTGTTATCGAGACTTTTGGTCAAGGCGTACGAGGCGAAAATGATGAGATTGATCGGCGCGCTTTAGGCAAGATTGTATTCGACAAACCCGAGGAATTGAAGAAATTAACAGATATTGTCTGGCCAGAAATTCGCCGGCTGGCTGAGACCGAAATTTCATCTGTCCAGCGCACTGATCCAGGGAAAATAATTGTCCTCGAAGCCGCAGTCTTACTAGAAGCAGGCTGGCAAGATATCGGTGACGAAACCTGGGTCATTACTGTCGAACGAGAAACTGCGATCCTACGCTCGATGCAACGTGACGGCGCAACGCGCGAAGCAGTTGAGCAGCGGCTTAACTCGCAACTAAGCGACCAAGATCGCCTAAAATTTGCTGACCGTTCTATCAGCAACAATGGAGACGAACCACAACTAATCAACCAGTTGGATGTCGCCTGGCTCGACTATTTAAAACACCACAAAAAATGAAGATTACCGGTGTTATAAATTTTTCGATTTCTAAAGCAAAATCAACTTGTTAGGTGAAACAGTTTCTTAAGTACGAGGCGCCAGTAGCCGCAGCAAAACCCCGCCAACAAGAAATGTTCCCCCGTAGACAAGGCAAATTGTCAGTATGCCAAAAGTCGGCAGAACCGGCGCCATCATCCAAAGGATATGTAAACTCACCAAAAGTACAGCCACGTTAAAGTAAGCAAGTTCCCGCGATACGATCGTAGTCAAATCAGGGTCGAGTATACGAAGCAGCAGCAGACCACTTCCAGTTGATCCAGTGCAACAACCAAACAGAGTAATAGCACGTTCAACCGGCACTGTGCTGAGCCACCTACCGGACAAAAAGCAGAGCATAGCGGTGGCAAAAGCAACAGTAAGACAGACGAGCAATATAGGTAACAGATAGGTTGCAAGCAGTGAGAACTGAATACCCATTAACGTAGCAACTATCATCAAATCCACGGACGATCCCGTGATACGCTTCTGCGTTTCATTATCGATGTAATCGCCATAACCAAATCGATTCATAAGCCCTCGAATAATAATGCAGATAATCAGTCCATGGACAAAGAAAAGATTATGGCTGAAATAAACGCCAACCGGCCGCCCGATAAACATCACTCCATCAGTTACAGTCTGCATATATAAAAGATAGTGATGCGTCAAAAGGTAAGCTAGACCTAAAATGCTGATGTGAAAGACTAACGAATCGACATTAGCTGAGTGGGTCACCTGCCGGCCTGTTATAGGCCTACTCGCTAAGTCATGAGTACCTCGAACAAACTCGTCTGTTAGGCGTGCGGCAGTATTTTTATTAAGCCCTTTTCGGATAGCGTACCTGGCAGCCGGCACACCTATCAGAAAAGAAACCACAAATCCCAAGGACGCGTAGATAAGGCCAAAGTTAACAGCATCTTCAATCTGAAAATCTGCTTCCCAAATTGAACCGAGTGCAATTGCCTGACCCGGCCCCTGCGTAAAACCATGCGTCACTAACATGCCCAAAAAAGTAGATAATTCGTCGTCAGTCGCTGCGTTATAGAGAACGATGACGAACAAGCCAGCCAGCGCCTGCAGCACCAGGCTCATTGTCCACCCAATTGACATCCAGAGACCGCCAGGTTGAATCGATCGTTCAGTACTCCCTGGTTCTTTACCGGTCAGCACCAAAGACATGAAACTCAAAGTAAAGAAATGGAAAGCAAAAACGACGAAGTCGTCATTGGTAAAGCCCAAAGAAAGATCGAGACTTATCGCAACAAACCCGATAACACCTCCAAGCAAGCTCGCCGGAATAAGCGCTCTCTGAAAGATACTAAATTTCGAACGCAATAACGTCCCGACCAAAATCATAGACACCATAAAGGCAAAAGCGATTACGCCATGAAAACTATCTTCCATCCATGCCTCTCTTATTTTTCTCTACTTCTCTTCCTTGCATTTTATTGCTTCATCCGCTCCAGCGAAACTTAAACAGCAAGATTCAAAATTTTCTTCTAAACCTTTACGACAGCACTTAAAGACGAAAGCTTTCACGATCGATTTCTCCAGTTGTTATTCGCAAGGACTTTCCTATCACATTTTAGTAGCGCCTTTTTTCTAATGCCCCTTAAAACTTGCATCAGGCAAGAGAGGTAGATAGCCTTGAGCCCCCAACAGGAGGGGTTTTATGTCCGATTATTGCCTTGAGGTAAACCGCAATCACCTAAACCGTACTCGCATTATCGATTTACCAATACAGACAACGGCAGATGATGAAGCAGTAATAAAGATTGAACAGTTTGCCATTACCGCTAATAACATAACATATGGCGTCGCTGGAGATATCATAGGCTACTGGCAATTTTTCCCAACGGGACACGAATGGGGTCGCATACCTGTATGGGGCAAGGGCACAGTGACGGACCCAGGAAATACCTCTCTTGCAAAAGGTGATGAGTACTACGGGTACTTTCCGATGGCCACTTATTTAGTTGTGAAGCCAATCCGCATCGACCAACGTGGGTTTACTGATGGAGCGGCTCACCGTGCTGATCTTCCAGCTGTGTATAACCAGTATTCTTTAATGACACCCTCCAACGGATTTGATCGCCGCTATGACAAACATCGTATGGCCTACTTTCCATTGTTTATGACGGGTTTTGTACTCGACGACTTCCTGTATGACAACCAATTCTTTGGAGCAGAAAACACTCTCTTATCGAGTGCTTCCAGCAAGACCGCCATTAGTATGGCTTTTCAATTAAAGAAACGCGATGTCTGCATAACAGGACTAACCTCCATCAAAAACCAGGACTTTGTAAAATCTCTTGGTCTTTATAACTCGGTGATTAACTACGATGAAATAACGACACTTCAGACACAGGAAAAGACCAACTTTGTGGATATGGCAGGCAATCGACAGGTCTTAGCTAAAGTGCACCATCATTTTCAAGAAAATCTAGCGCTGAGCTGCGGCGTAGGTATTACACACTATGAAAGCCGTGAAAGCGTCGAGCTCAAATCATTACCTGGCGCAAAACCCTCCATGTTTTTTGCGCCAGACCAAATAAAAAAGCGGAATCGAGACTGGGGGTCAGAGACTCTGGAGGCTGAAATCCGGTCGGCGTGGCAGGCCTTCTTGGGATCCATTGACGAGTGGATACACATCAACGAATCCCACGATCGCGATGGACTGATCTCGGCCTACGAAACCGTATTGGGTGGAGCAGCACCTGATCAAGTTCACGTGGTTTCGGTCCGCTAGCGCATCTGACTGCGAACGCGCACTATTCGGTTACCAGGAATTGGAGCGTTAGGAGGCAAACTGTCATGAGCTCAGAATCCTACACGATCGTTTTTAAAGGCGACACTCTCGTCGGTCATGATCCGGTAGAAGTGCGACTCGAAATGGCCAAGCTGCTGAGGTTGGAACCTAAAAGAGTTGAAAGGTTATTCTCAGGAAAGCAAATTATCCTCAAAAAAACCACTGATAAATTGGAAGCGGCAAAATACAGCCGAGCGCTTAAGAAAACCGGCGCCGATGTGAAAGTCAAGGTCCTGCAACACGAAGAAACAATAACCTCAAACAGTTCAATAGCCGTCTCAAAAAATCATATCGAGAACGTAAAACAACAGAGCGCAAAACAAGATATTCAAGGTAAGAGTGTAGACAGATCGGCAGTCGAACCTACTGTGGCCCCAAATGTCGGCAACCTATTCGAGCCGAGCCCACAGAAAAAAGCACCAGATCTTAACTTAACTAACTATTCGCTCGCCGAGAATGATGGCTCTTTCATCGTTGAACATAGCCCCACCGAAGCGGCTCACGTTGATCTATCGGAATATAGCCTGACAGAAAGCAACGGAGCTAATTTATTCGACGAATTGCCCAACGTTACAGCGGATATCAATGTACCGAATTATGGTCTAGAAGCTCCGGGTGCGTTGATGCAAACACTTCAGGAGCTCATAGAATTAGTGCAACCGAATACTAGTGGAATGACCCTTGCCATTACAGGAGTTGACCTACTAGAGGAAAACGAGAAACCAAGAGAACCCATCCCTACCGCCCAGAATATCTCTAATTTAAATCTAGTGCCCAATTTCGATCTATCCAAATAAATCTGTCGGAAAATCCCGAAAAAAAGAAAAGAGATAGAGACATCTCTGCCTAATCATCGACCAATAGACCACGGTTTCTCAGCAGAGGCATCACTTCCGGTGCCCTTCCGCGGAATCGCTCATACAAGCGCATAGGCTCAACACTGCCACCTTTGGTGAGGATATTGTCCCTAAATGATTGCGCCGTCCGACGATCGAACAAGCCATTTTCTTTAAAAGCTTCATAGCCATCTGCATCAAGAACCTCTGCCCACAAATAAACATAATAACCGGCAGAATAATCTTCGCCGCTAAAGATATGTTGAAAGTATGAAGATTTGTAACGAGGATCGATCATCGAAATCTTTTCAATTAACCGCATAGTACGTTCTTCAAATGCAATGACATCAACAGTCGCTGCGGCCTCAGCACCGTGCCAAGCGAGATCAAGATAACAGGCTGCAAGGTATTCTGTGGTCTCAAAACCTTGATTAAAAGTCGCAGCACCCCTCAGTCGCTCAACAAGTTCATCTGGCATCGGCTCACCCGAATCAGCATGGAGTGCGTAGAACCTTAGTACCTCTGGTTCCAGCGCCCAATGCTCCATGATCTGTGAAGGCAGCTCAACAAAGTCTTGTTTGACGCTTGTCCCGGAGAGACTTTCATACTTAACGTTACTTAGAAGCCCATGCAAACCATGGCCAAATTCATGAAACAGCGTCCTCACTTCATCAAGTCCTAAAAGGCAAGGCTCGGCTTTAGGAAAGTTGCAGCAATTCACAACGACGGGACTAACATGTCCGTCCATGCTGGATTGATCTCGAAAAGTCGACATCCAAGCGCCACCGCGCTTTGAGGGGCGCATAAAAAAATCAAAGAGAAAGTAACCAATCAAACCCCCATCATCCTCATTAACCTCGTAGGCAACAACATCTGGGTGATAAACAGGCAGATCAGTACGTTCATGAAATGTAATGCCATAGAGTTTTCTTGCCACTTCAAACACCCCATCACGCACACTTTCAAGACGAAAGTAGGGTTTTAGTTCCTCCTCGTCTAAGTCGTATCGCTCTCTACGGATTTTTTCGGTGTAGTACCACCAGTCCCAGGGCGCAAGTTCAAAGTTATTGCCGTCTTTCCGGATCCGCTGTTGCAAGTCAGCGGCCTCTTTAGCAACTTTCTGCTGACATGGTTCCCAAACCTGATCCAGTAGTTTTTTTATCGCGCTGGTCGTACCTGCCATTCGATCATCAGCCATGAATTCGCCATGACTCGGAAAACCTAAGAGGCCGGCTCGCTCCGCTCGTAATCTAACAATCCGCTGAATGATTGGTTTATTGTCTGCCGAAGAGGTGCCGCAGCTTGTGTATCCTCTATAAATTCGCTCCCTCAATTCGCGCCTATCTGCATATTGCAGAAACGGCGTAATAGACGATCGAGAAATCGTAAACGCGTATTTGCCTGAATGCCCTCTGGCCGTCGCCTCTGTGCTCGCAGCCTTCAACACAAAGTTAGGGAGACCAGCCAGGTCTGCAGGTTCATCAAGGATCATTTCAAACTCATTCGTGTCCTTCAGGACATTCTGACTAAACTCAGTTAACAGTCCCGCAAGTTCTTCAGTGATAGCGTTGACCCGCTTTCGTTTTCTATCGTCGAGTTCAGCCCCAGCGCGAACAAACTCGCGATGGGTTTCTGTCAGCAGTTGAAACGCCTCACCGCTAAGCGTCTCATTGCCTTCCTTGACCGCTTTAATACGCTTAAACAGCTCAGCGTTGGACGTTATCTGATTGTGATGAGCTGCATACTTAGGCATGATCTCCCGCTCTAGTGCCTGTAATTCTTTTGTAGTGTTGCTAGATGTCAGATTAAAGAACACCGCACCTACCCGTCGCAGCAATGCACCGCTGCGCTCAAATGACTCAATCGTGTTTATAAACGTCGGAGAATTCGAATTGTCGACAATAGCTTTAATCTCCTCATCATGCTCCATGAACCCTTTATCAAAAGCTTCCCGATAGTGTTCAAATTTGATGGCATTAAAATCGGGTACACCGGATTCAGGCAGACGCTGAAAAAAAGGATTCACGATAACTCCTCTTTCAACAGTTCGTAGTATCGATCTATATCGGGTGGTCGATCGACGTCCCAAATTAAAGGCAACATGGCATAGTTAACCAAGCCTTCATTCAAACGGCTGCAGGTATCTGACAACACATGATCAGTGCTCCAGATAATGTCAGTGAAAATTTCAGGCAGCAATCGCCTTGCACCTATTAAGCCATAGCCACCATCCTCCGCCGGACCCAACACAACATCATGGTCTTTAAGCACAGCAAATGCCTGAGCAACATAGCCAGAATCAATTTGAGGGCAGTCACTGCCAACTAAGACAACCTTTTCCGACCTAGCTAAACCATCCGACATCGAATAAAGCATTCGTTCCCCAAGGTCACCCTCGACCTGTTGTTTTTGTTCAAGCCTTGGGAAACGTCTCAAGAATTCAACCGTACCAGTGCTTGCGTACCAAAGTTCAGTGTTAAAGCACGGTTTTAGTCGAGCAACCACTCTTTCTAACAACTCACCATATAGATCAGCTGCACCCTGCTTCCCAAGACAGGGTTCTAAGCGGGTTTTAACCTTGCCGGGTTCAGGTAACTTGCAGAAAATTTGCACCAACTGTTCCGTCAATACCATTTTGGACATTTACAAAGGACCCTGGAAAAAGATATTAACAATCTGAGCAAACTTCACTCTGTCAGTATGAGATAATAGCCGTCGTAGCCAGACTTGATAGCGCATACACGTCCTGTGCAGATACCGCAGGTTCAATTCCTGCAAAGGCCGCCATGACGGCTTAGATTTTCACCACTACATTTTATAGGTATAAAATCTTTCGCACTACAGGGTTCAATCTTTTGTCAACCTTGATAGTAAGGTTAAAAAACAAAACACCTTTTCGCCATTTAACTGCATTTTAAGAGTAAATGATGAAGGCAAAATAATAGCTGTTCAGGATATTCACGATGCCAGCTAAAAAGTAATGGTGTTCAATTCGGTATTTGACAAACCAAAGGGCTGGCTCCTACCCTGGAGGGATGAGTTCCCTGTTTTACGAGTAAAAACGCAGTTCCAATTCTGGTTATTTACAAGGTCTTTACTGAAAAAAGCTCGCTTATTTCTATACTTTCTCATTTGAATTCAACATCTAATTTTGTCGGGCCCGTTCGTAACAAGAAAAGTTAAAAAAAGTCTCGCTGTTGACAAGATTTAGGTTTAACAACTTCAAGTCAGGCAAATGATCAGCATTTAACACAAGGCTCGCCTCTCCCTCCCATTCTCCAAAGAGTTCCGACAATTCCCTTTGCGAAAGGAAAAGCGCCTGCTTGGGCTCTAGATCCCTTGCAATTATGGAGTACTCATTACCGAGGATCTGACCTCCTCTATCGAACAGCGTCCCGCTTACCTGATCAATAAGACTGGTTCCCTGGTTAATGAGTCGAACATAAGACACCACCGATGAATCGCTTCCCTCTATATTATGTACATCGCCCGATCGAACGCAGTTGGTATTGCTGACGAGGCCGCTGGGGCTTCTAAGCTTCGTTAAAAGACCAAGTTTTTCACTACCCGAAACCTCTAACAATGCCGGCCCAAGCCAAGGAGCAATTCCAAAGAGATTTTCTAAATCAGTCGCGGATAAAACCAGTCGACCATATGGGGCGATGGTAGTGCTTGATAGGTTTACTCCCGTTGGACCCAACCGAGAGCCATCTCGTTGGTAAAGGGAACCGTTCAAAGAGACTGGCGTTTCAGTCGTATTAATTAGATGAGTCTCGCTGATATTATTGCTTTGAGATGTCGTCATGAGATAGACACTAGATGAATCTTCTGACTCAAAACAAGAAAAGTTAAAATACGTTTCATTATTTACGAAATTAAGATTTAGCAACTTGATAGCAGGAGATGAATTAAGAACTTCAAAAGAAGCCTCGCCACTCCAGGTGCCAAAGAAGCTTTCTAAATCGGGCTTACTCAAAAAAATTGCCTGCTTACTTCTTAGGAAACGAGCTATCTCTACACCTGCCTCGCCAATTCTATTTCCCTGCTGATCTCGCATCTCAGCTTTAACATTATTAATTAGAGATTCACCTGTATTAATCAAACGAACAAAAGACTGAGCAGAACTATCCGAGCCATCCACATTGTGAACAACTTTTTCAGCTACGCAGTTAGTGTTTGAGATTAGTCCGCTTGGGCTGACTAATTTTGACATAAGGTTGAAATCGCCTGTTCCGCTAACCTCTAGCATCGCCGGCCCCTGCCATGGTGTTGTAGCAAATATCGATTCCAAATCAGAGGAGTTGAGAATAATCCTAGCGTCTGGTCCTATAACGCCAGCATGCAAATTCGTATTGGGCTCTCCCAGTCGGCCTCCATCGCGATTGTATAGCGTTCCTGTAAACCTTTGCGGTACCGTGGATGAATTGATGATATGCAGACGAGTAATGTTGATGCTATTTGAAGTAGTGACCAGGTAAGCAACAGCCGAGAAGCTGGCATCTTCGTCAGCGTTATCACCAACCGAATCACCATCCTGGTCGGCCCATTCCAATACATCAGAACGAAAAACATCGACTTCATCGAAGACTCCATCTCCATCAGTATCGACGTCGCAAGCAGAACCAAGACCCGCAATAGCTTGACTTGGTGACTGATCAACATTTGATAGCGTAGGGCAATTATCAAGCGCATTCAAAACCCCATCACCGTCCCGATCAGAATCGCAATCGTCACCTATGCCATCAGAGTCACTGTCTAGTTGACCAGCATTTTTCACCTCCGGACAGTTATCAGCGGTATCCACAACACCATCCGAATCTGCATCACCAGCCGATATTGGACTCAGGCTTCCCGTTTTCACAATTGTAGAATTGGAAAATCCAGAGCGAGAGACGCCATTTAGTCGCATTATCGCGTTTGTGTTTTCTATCGGCCTTAAATTGTCAACTGGCACGTTGACTGTAATGGGCAATATTCCCGCGGCAGGATAGATCGTAAGATTGGCCGCGGCACCATTAGCGCTATTGCTTGAAAAGCCAAAACTGGTCGCAGCAGTTTCACCGAACAATACACTGCCGCCGCTCTGCGAGAATGCTGATAAACCATTCGCTCCTTCAAGTTCATAGCTCAAAGACTGTAGTACATCCGAAATCTGCAACCGCCAACCTCCATTTGGATGGAGCCTGTCACGACTAAATATTTCAACCGTGCCTATCTCCGCAGACGAGTCACCAAGCGAACCATCAAAGAACAACGAATCTTGAGAAACATCGATTGCATCTGCCCCAGGATTAGGGCTGACCGAGACCTCTATTGCATTCCTGAACCGAAGATATGGCACAACTACTCTCCTAACTGGAAACGAAGCACTTCCATCACTTCTTTCTATCTGAATCGTAAGAAACACGTCTTCTTGATCTGAGATGTTTATACCTCGGATATCTATAGCAAATTCGGAATCAGCACCGAAGCCGTCGCCAGAAGCAATACTAATTTCGGCAAAGTCTGATCCAATAGAACCCCTCAGAAAACTGGCGGGTTGACTGGAATTCCCATCCCACAATTCTCCCACCCCAGGCTTTTGAGAGAAAGTTGCATTAGATGACAGATTCAACTTGAAAATTAAATTGACGTTCTCCGGTATCGCCTCACCAATAGTCCCAGTTAAATCCATAATCCCACTCACGGTATCGTCGACACCAAGAGCAGTCCCATCTGTGAACGTGTTCACAGAATCATTAATCACCGTACTTTGACTTTCAGTTGCATAGATCAAAGGCTCAATCACGCCGTCGACATCAATAGGCTGATTGCCGACGAACCTAATGTAGGGTGTTCTTATAGTCCGAACAAGTTTGTCCTCCGCGAAGCCTGATCCCAGGTTCATAACTGTTATACGCATATCGATTGGTGCAGTATCGACGATCGTAAGCCCCCTAACATCTATCGCCAGACGATTCAAAGGACCAAGGCCATCTTCCGAAGATCCCCGAAAAACAGCTGTGGATTGGCCTACTGCAGTGGAAAAATTTGGCTTGGAGAAGGTCACGCTGGAGTTACCGTCCCAAAGGTCTCCCATCACAGGTTCTGCTAAAAAAGTTGCGCCGCCTAAAAGTTCTATCGTTACTTCTATACTTTGATTTGCTGCCACAGCCTCGTCAGCAAAAATTGCAGTGACGTCAAGATCTCCAGAGACGGTGTCGTCAGTTGACTGGCCGGTACCGTCTGTGATCGCGTCTACCGTGTCACTGACATTTCCTCCCGAGAAGTCTGCTGGAGGACGAAAAATAAATGGCGTTGTACCTTGTTCCGCAGAGACTAATGCGTCGGCCGGCAGACCCAAACAAGCAAGCAGAGTAGCTATGAAGATGAAACGCATAGGATTTCCTCGATCGGCCTTACGGCCATAAATTACTGGTTAATACCACATACTCGCAGACCACAATTCGCTTATATACATTAACACTTTTTGTAAACTGTTCCGAGTGATCAAAACTCATTGATAGTTATTGCAATTTCCTAAAAAGCCGAATCCCCGATGATCTAGACTAACTGTATTTAGGCGTCGTGCTTAAACCCTTTCTAAAACTTTTTGCTCTTCGGGTCTAGATGAATTTTTGATAGCCACCCTTCAATGCTAGCTACCCTCGTCATCCCAAAAGTTCCAGCAGGCGGTTTCTAATATAACTGGTGCCAGCACCTTGCAAAATATCTTCACTTACTAAACGCACACTATTTATCTTCTAAACTCTTCCAAAAATCATTACGCGAACGTTATCCGCCTAGAAAAATGATTTCTGCTAAGATAGCTATTCGCCCTGGTAGCTCAGCCGGATAGAGCATCCGCCTCCTAAGCGGAGGGTCGCAGGTTCGACTCCTGCTCAGGGCGCCAGAAATC
>MDSZ01075845.1_pt1 | contig 14351 bp, 19 predicted proteins | sample 811201 | NCBI WGS metagenome assembly MDSZ01 (sample SAMN05326647, study PRJNA326480) | marine metagenome | isolation source: seawater | place: Indian Ocean: North | collected 2010
ATGTATTTTTTTCTTCTATGTATTTTTTAGCATTATACCAAAACTGATCACTGTTTACCTCACAATCACTTGCTATTTCGTTCTTAAAGTTTTTAGAACTTGTTATCTTTTTTATGAAAGATATAGTTCTGTTTAGTGGATTTCTTAATATTGTCATATATTTATATTCATATTCTTCTGGTAAGAATCTGTGTATATTTAAAGAGAAATGACCAGAAAATAACTGAGCAGTCTTCCAGTTTGATATAGACAATAGATCGGCTTGTCTACCAATATCTCTTTCTATGTATTCTACTAAGCCAAGTTTATTAGGCTTTTGATCATTAGGAGTCCCAAAAAAATTTATAAATTTATCTGGACCCATAACCGTGAGCAGAGCTTCTAAATATGTACCCCCAGTTCTGGGTATATGAGCAAAACCGATCTTCATAACTTTACCACCTCACATGAGTTTTACCGTCTTTAGACTGAAATTGAAAACACTCTGACATTATTTTATGATAGTTATTTACGGCAATCATATTTGCGTCAGTGTAAGACATACCTATTTCAACACCTTCCGCCCAAGGTCTTATACCATTCTCTAGACATATAATATTTCTTTTCTGCCAAGAATCAATGAATAAATGCATTTTATTATTATTTTTAAAAGCTAAAAATTGCTCATTAACAACATGGGCATTATCGTACTTATCTGTTTTTTTTAAATTATACAAATCTACTTTATGTCTCCAAAATAAGCGACTATCTTTTTTACAACCGCCTATGGGATGTGGCCTTTCGAAAATAAAATCTGCATTTGATTTCATGAATCTATCTATAAATGATCTAACTTTATCTATTTTAAAATTATCATGAATCTGCCAGTCAGAATCTACGAATATTATGCAGTCTGTGTTTTCTTGCAATGAAGAAGCAGCTATTGGTATATATTTCAAGTTAAAATTAAATTCATTTCTGTGACCGTGCTTATAAAATAATTTGTGATTATCATTTGCTATATTAATATTTTTACAAGATGTAGATACATTCTGATCTGTGTCAGTAGCACATAAAAAATTTAATTTGATTTCATGATTATGTGAGGTGTCTTGTATACAGATATTATCTATAAGTCTATAGAAACTGTCTTGATAATCTTTACCTATTGCTATACTACATATAGTGGTGTTAATCATTAATAACTTTCTCTAAAAAGTTAAAAACATATTCTTCTTTATAGTCATCAGGCAATCTGTTGTTTACAAATATCGGCTCCTCTAATTTCTGTTTAAGCAATCTTTCATCTTCGTTGTATATTTTTATTTCTTCTACTATTGCATCTATATTATCATCAAAGTCATGACAATTAATAAATGCGTCAGGATTCCACCCATCTTCTAGTATTTTATGATTTCCCCAAAATATAGGAATGGTATTAGCAGCAAATGCCTGTATCATTTTTTCTTGAGAAAAATGGTTTAATAAATGTGTCTGTATTTGTAGAGAAAATAAACACTCTTCCATAAATTTATGTTTGTTGCCATATCCTTCTTTCTCATCTCTACCTCTTACATAACCCTCTACATTAGTCTCAAACGCACCAACAGCACGAACAAATTTATAAGCATGTAGCTTATCGAACATCTTACGTCTGTATTCGACCTTAGAGTTTTGTACAATAGCACAAAAGTATTTCTTTTTTCGTTTAATTACTTCATAATCTTTTTTGTCCAACATCCAACCTTCTGGTACGAGATTGCAAACAGCTTGAAGCCACCACCCCTGAACAACAGAATGAAATTGACATGGTAAAATTTTATCATTAACCACACTAGAAGGCCAACCAATTGCGTAATTTAAAGGCTCCTTAATGAAAACAGAGAAGTCGTTAACAACTTCACCACTAACAAAAATTCTTTTATGACCAACATAGTCAGAAGAAACCTTACATTCTTGACCTGTAACGGTATCTATTTGTCCTTTAGGTGTAGAAAGATTAGAACATATCACTAAATCAGGATTATCATTAGTAACAATTACCTCATACTTTCTGTTCAATAAATATTTTATATATTCAAAAAATGCAGCAGCTGATCTTTGAGAGCAACTAGCTCTAGTTATTCTTACATTTGGTTTATTCATAATTCTTTAGCTATCTTTATAGTATCTGGAGTACTTGGGCCATTATCGTGAACGATGTACGGAGATTGCTTAACGATAAATCTATCGTTTTCTTGCGTAATATCGGCTTTTGCTTCTAGTGTACTAAAGAAAATAGATCTATCTTGATCAACTTTAATTTCTTCATTATGATCATGTATATATAAGTATGTCCAATTCCCCTGATCATCTATGCTATCATATGGTCTATCATGAGTTAGTTTTTCTAAACACGCAATAATATAGTCAGTATATCCTATGTAAGAGCCAGAATTTAGATAACAATATCTAGACAGTTTAGGCTTTATATCATATAGATTAGTGGCCTCTGTTTTCGGCCATATATGAGGATCTCCACAAAATAAAGCTTTGCATTCATGCTTTAAGAAATCATCAACCATATTGGTAGGATCTTTGTAAAAATTAGTATCTGTAGCATCTAAAAACAATATATATTCTTTTAATGTTGTACAGGATTTAAGGTATTCTAGAAGTTTTGGAACTTTATAATAATATAGCTTGTCGTATCTTGAACCTTCTATTTCTTTTTTGTATCTGAGAACATGTATATCAGAACCATTGAAATATTTTCTAGCATTAGATTCAAACAATGCTGGGTAATTCTCAGGATATTCAAACAACGTACTTAGTAAGCTTAAATTATTTACCATTATATATCTTTCCAGTATTTTAGATTTACATTTGACCTATCGAAATATGTATCATAGAACGGCTTAGTACTTTCATAATAAGGTATACCAAGCTTTTGTTGATCTTCTCTTTCAAACCAAACAACATTTAAATAAACATCTTTAAAAAATTGCAACAAAACACCGAATCCCGTTAAGCAAGTATAGACCGGGTGAGGATTCTTTATACATAAATTAATATTAAAATTTATATCAAAAGATTCATCAAATTTTATATAGTAAAAGTTTTCTTCAGGAAACTTACCGCACCGTTGCATTATAGGTCTATTATTATTGGGTGTATTTTTATCTACTACTATAGGCTTGTCTAGGATTTCCTGTGGTATATTTACATCTTTAATTTTAAGCTGAACATTTTCATCAATATCTATTCCAAGTCTTAAAGCCTCACATCTAGCCCTGCAAGGTCTAGGCTCATCACACCTACTAGCTTGAATGTCAATGTCCCCATTTAAGTCTAAAAAATCTACTCTGTCTATAAAATCTTGATATAAAAGAAATCGATCTAAACCAGAAAAAAGCTTATATTTTTCAGGTAAAGACAGGTGAATATCTTTGTATTGTTTTTTTAAAGAGGACAACAAAGGTAAGAGTACTATGAAATCGCCTAAAGTGCCTGTGTTTTTATGTGTAATAATCATAGAATTCCGGTAATAGGCTCGCACCAACCTTTAGATTTAGTGTGTGGCCAAACCAACCAGCTTTTAGGCTGTTTAGTAGTATTAAACTCTCTCCACAACTTTATGTAACCATCAGGATCGTTTTTTAATCTCTCTATTTCATTAAGATCAGCATCTTGTCTAAACACATCTTGATCAGCATCATCCCTAAAAGCCACGCACCAAAAATCATAATCTGATTCAGGCACTTGTTCGTATCTTATATCTATGCAATGCTTAAATATTCTACTTAAAGAACCTTGGAAAACATCATCTTTAATTTCAATATTATCAAATGAAGGTATCAGTTTATCTATAACGTCTTGTGTAACAGATCTGTTGCCAAAACATAATCCTGCATACTTTTCGTAGTCTTGTAAAGATCGCTTCTTGCCAAATCCATATTTACCAAAGTCTATATCTCTCTTCTCACCATCCATCTCAAATAATTTTCTATTTCTTAGATGACAGTCCGTATTTCTTTTTCCCCATTCTTTATCATCATCCCACTGTTTGGTTCTTCCTTTTCTGGTATATTCATGCCAAACCAAAACTTCATTAGGATGAAACAAGTCATAACCATGAGTGAAAGCTCTCACGGCAATACTAATTTCTTCACCATGAAAATAATAATTAGGGTCGTGAGGCACCTCTTTACAGAATTTGCCTGTCGTAAAAGCGAAATGTGCGCTATAAAATCTAGCAGGCAAAGGTTCAGATGCATCATCCCAAGAATCATAAGCAGCAGGAATAAAGAATACAACTCCTTCTGGAGTAAATCTATCAAAATTCATTTTCCATGGAACTTGCACTCTTCCATCTGGATCATTTTCGGGATCGAAACTTGGTATGTATGAAGTCAACAAAGGCTTCTTATGACCTTTCTTCTTCAACTTTTTATACATATCTATTAATTTTTTATCCCATCCCTTAACGAATCTATGGTGACTATCTAATTGCAAAGTATATTCTTCATCATCATATAAACCCTGGACAGCATTCCTAGCCCAACATACTCCTTTACTTTCAGAATAATCTACATCTATAATCTTAAATCTTTTATCATCCTTAAACTTATCTAAATTATCCCATGCGTCTTCTTCACTATGCTGCCAACAAATACCTACACTTAAATTATCTGGCTTATCAGCTTTATTCAGCATGTCTACTAGAGTTGGCAATAATTCGGGATCTCTATAGGATGCTATTTGTATAAAAATTTTATTTTTCTTCATTATTTATATTAGTTCTTGTGATAGAGGAATAGTAATCTCGCTGACCTGCATAATATTAATCATAATAACAGGGTTAGTCAATCCAACAAAATTTTATTTAAAAAATATTACAGCTTGACAACATAAAAGCGGCATGTACAATATAATAAGGTTTTGGAATTTTGAAAAAATAATACAATGGATGAAGTCAAAAGAAAAAAATATAAAACTGCGAAGCATAAGAAGTCATCTTCTAGGAACACAAACGAAGAAGATTACGAAAGAAAGAAAATATCTAATAAAGAATTTAAAAAAATAAGGCAAAAAACAGCTGAAGATCAGGATGATTGGGATTTTTGGCAAGAATACTACAAAAAATGAAATATATAGAAGAATTAGTTGGCGGGGATTGTTTTATTTTTAGTGATAATTATTATGTAACTACTTCTGACTTTAATAGTAGGCAAAAAAGGCTGTGTGTTAATTTGACAACTGGCCATAATCGGTGGATTCCATTTGACAGCGCTGTTGAGAAAATTAGTATATATACAATAGACGAAAATGGAAATTTTGCCCCTATAAATCCAGAGCCCGCCAATGCTTCTATTAAGAATCAAGACATTTCTTAAGTCTTTATTTTTCCATGTATATTCTGGTTTCCCTAAAGCCACTATGCAGGAAATAGAATATAGATACAATATTTGCACAGACTGTGAATATTTCGATAGTCAAGAATCTCAATGTACAGTATGCGGCTGTAATTTATCTAAGAAGAAAGTTTTTCTGAATAAATTAGCTTGGGCTGACCAAGAATGTCCTAAACAAAAATGGCATAAAATTATCAGGAGATAAAAATGAAAACAGCTATAAAAAATAGAGTGACATATGATAAAACACATAGTCTTTTTGATGTAGTAAATACATTGGTAAATGGAGAGCATCTGGGACATAGTGTGTTAATCCCTAATATCTGCAATATTAAAAGTCCAAATTTCAGTAATGGATTTGCATCTACACTGGCTCAGTACTTTCCCGCAGCTCTTGATGGCTACAAAGTACTGTCAAACAATGAAAGAAAACTAGGTTATTGCCAAATTCTACAAGCTGGTACATGCAAGAATAAACAATATTCTCATAAAATTTATATAGCAAATATGATGTGTCAAATAGGTTTTAATTCTAAAACCAATAGAAACAGGAACATAAATTATGCTGCAATGGCCGCTTGTCTAAATAAAATTAATCATTTTATAAATAATCATGTTCCTAAAGAGTCTACTTGTGAAATAAGAACACATAAATATTTAGTTAACTATATTGGTGCGGATAGTCGTTTTGTTGCTTACTTACTAGAAGATACATTCAATAGCACAAATGTTGTTGTACATTTAAATTAATATGAATAAAGTTATATCATTTAGTCTTTGGGGAGATAATCCCAAATATTGTGTTGGAGCAGTTCGTAATGCTGAGTTAGCTCCTATTATTTACCCCGGCTGGAGATGTAGATTCTATGTTGCAAATTCTGTTCCTGTACAATATATTGAACAATTAAAACAATTAGATCATGTTGATATTATTGAAAGACTGCAAGAGTCTGGTAGTTGGGAAAGTATGTTTTGGAGACACGAAACATGCTGGGACAAATCTATTGATATTTCTATTTTCAGAGACACTGATTGCAGACTTAACGACAGAGAAAAACATGCGGTAGATGATTGGTTAAATACTGATAAAACATTTCATATCATGAGAGATCATCCTTTTCATGGATATCATATATTAGGTGGCATGTGGGGATATAAATCCAATAATATATATAATTTAAAAAATGTCTTTTCTAATTTTAATGCTCAAGATCATTATGGAACTGACTACATATTCTTTAGAGATGTATTATTTCCTATGATTAATGAAGACAAAGTAACTCATGATGAATTTTTTGAAAAACAACCATTTCCTACACAAAGAGTTAGTAATGAATTTGTAGGAGAAATATATGACGAAAATGACAATAGACATCCAGATCACTACAAATACATAAGTGTTGCTTAAATATGTATAATATTTTCTGCATATGGTCGGGTGACAATGAGATGTCGGAAAATAGAAAACGCTCTTTGTCATCTATGAAAGAAAAGTCTGGATGTAACATAACTTTAGTTGATCCGACCAATTTAAAAGAATATATTATAGACACCCATCCTTTACACGAATCGTATCAATATTTAAGTTACACTCATAGATCAGATTATTTAAGGGCGTACTTGATGTATCATCATGGAGGTGGCTATTCTGACATCAAAGACAATGCGTTTGATTGGTCTGTTTTCTTTGATAGATTATATTCTCACGATAAACAATTTTTAGGATATGCAGAAACGGGTCCTCATGATATAGCATCTAATAGTGATACCATAAGAAGCAGATTTAGAGAGCTTGCAGGTATGGGTCATTTTATGTTTAAGAAACATACTAGCATTGCTAAGCAGTGGCTAGAAAAGGTTGAAGATATATTAAGCACTAAAGAAAATGAAATAAAAAATAATCCTGGAACTTATCATCCTAGAGCTGTTTATGGCGGCGCATTTGGAACACATTTGTTTAAGGGTTCACAATACCCATTGGGCTGGAATGAAATATTGGGTAGCGTATTGCATCCAATATGTTACAATAATATTGGTTCGTATGAAGTAATCATGCCCTATCCTAAAATGTCAAATTACAGATAATATGAATAGTACGATATCGTTTTGCATAACATGCTGTCATAAAGATATACATTATCTACAAAAGCTATTAGATATGTTAAAACACCAAACAGCAGCACCAACCGAACTCATTATATATTGTAGTGGCATAGCTGGAATTAAACTAGAAAAATCAATAAGAATAAACAATATATCCGTACCAATAAAAAGCATAGTAGATCAGAGTCCTCAGCTACAAACTGTTGCTAGAAACACTTGTGCAGATCATAGCGAAAGTGATGTGGTAACTTTTTTTGATGTAGACGATATACCCCATCCACAAAAGATAGAGGCAACTATAAAACATATACAGAAATATGACTTTCTACTACATTCTTATGAAAGACAAGGATTTAATTTTAGTTCTATAGATGTTGAAAATATAAAATGTACAGATAATTTAAATATAGATCCAAACCCATCTAGCACAAATATATATGCTACTCCGGATGGTCATATTACTCATGGACACATAACGGTAAAGAAAAAAGTCTTCAACCAACTACGATATGATGAGGATTTCTATCATGTAAATGCGTTTGGTCAAAAGTTTTGCTCTGGTGAAGATGGAAAATTTTGTCAAGATTTACTTAAACATAACTTTAAAGGCATATTTTTGGATCAACCACTAATTATATATACATAGGATTATGAAAACAATATTTATACATCATCATTTAGGACTTGGAGATCATCTTATATGTAATGGTCTTGTTAGGCATTTTGCCGAAAATAATAAGGTCAATTTATTTTGTAAGAATCAAAACATGTACAACATATCAGTAATGTTTGCTGATAATAAAAATATATCACTAATTGGAGTTAACAATGATCAGGATATTGCTTTATATGATTTGAGCAAAGGTAATTATTTAAAAATTGGTATTGCACTAAATTCAAATTTCGATTACAATAAAGCTAATTATTTCTGGGATAGTGTTTTTTATGAACAATCTAATCTAGAATTTGATTTATCTTGGTCGTTATTTAAATACAATAAACCAAGCACTCAACAAAAACTACCTGATAAACCATATGCTTTTATTTGTAATAAAGGTTCTGATGGTATTAATGGTATAGATTATTCGTCAGTAGATAACAATTTAGAAAAAGTATATAGTGACAATGGATATTTTTTTGATAATATTGATCTAATTATTAACGCTACTGAGATACACACTATCAACTCGGCGTACATTCATTTGATAGATAGAATGAACAACATCAATACAGATAAATTATTTTATCATAAAAACTTTGTTAAAAAACCTTACAGTAATTTTACTAGGAATAAACGCTGGGTAGTTATATGATGATAGAAGTTTCTACAGCAGAAGTTTTAGATAAACTATCTATACTAAGAATTAAATTAGAATTTATTACTCAGCCAGAAAAAATTGATAATATACGCAAAGAACACAACCATATTAGTGAACAATGCCAAACGATTTTACAAAATAAAGATATTGCAGAGCTATACAAACAACTGTTAAATACAAATAAGACATTGTGGAGAATAGAAGACGGAATTAGATTCAAGGAAAAAGAAAAAGCTTTTGATGAAAATTTTATACAACTTGCTAGAAAAGTTTATCAAACCAACGATCAACGATCTGAAATTAAAAAAAGAATAAACACTTTAACAGAATCTAACTTTACTGAAGAAAAATCATATACAGAATATTAATTAAATGCAAACAACAAATACTATAGACTATTTACAGATCAATAAGTTATCTAGATTACATAATGGTCATGATATATTCTTTTGCAAAACAGACTACATTCTACAAGACTTTGCTGCTATATCTAAGCTAGATCGTGATGTAGTTTTAATCACAGGTAATTCAGATTATGCGATTCCTGATGAAGCTGTAAATCAATGTCCAGATAATGTAAAAGTATGGTATGCACAAAACTGTTTATCTAATAATGAAAAAATGAAACCGCTACCTATAGGTATAGAAAATAAAGAAGTTGCACTGAGAGAAGGGCATGGTATAGGCTATCTTGATAGAGTAACAAAAAAAGAAAATATATTCAACAACCTTAAAAGCCTATCTCCATATTCCAAAATTACTGCTGATAAATTTATGTATTCAAATTTTGTTGTACGCAACAATCCAACACATAGAAGTTTAGCTAAGGAAATTTCCATCAAACAGCCCTATATAGATTGGGAAGAGCCTAATCTGTCTTTAGAAAGACTGTTTCTAAATTTTTTAGAATATAAAATGATTTTATGTCCTATAGGAAATGGTATAGATACTCATAGGCTTTGGGAGACATTATATTGCGGAAGAATACCTGTAACAATAAAAGTAGGTGACTTCAAATTGTATAGCTTATACGAACAGCTGCCTATCGTTATTTTAGATGGCTACTCTGAATTAATGCAACAAGAATCTATACAAGAAAAATACAATAATGTCATTAGTAAAAAATATAATATAGACATGTTAAGTACTCAATACTGGATAGAATCGGTGATATCTGATGCAAAAAATCTTAATCATAGGTGATGGTTTTATAGGCAAGAATTTTTACAAATACTTTGCTAGTAAATTCAATACCGTTATACTAAATAAATCTGAACTAGACGTTACTGATACAAAAACATCTTTTGATTTTTCAAAGTTTGATCTTGTTATCTACGCTGCTGGTATAAAAAATGTAAAACTGTGTGAAGAACAGCCACACTTATCTTTTGATGTTAATAGCAATGGAATAAATAATATTCTACATGCTATACCTTATTCTACTAAATTTGTTTATTTGTCTACAGACTACGTATTTGATGGGCAGTCTGGTATGTATTCTGAAATATCTATTCCTAATCCCAGCAGCATATATGGTTATTCAAAATTATTAGGAGAGTTATTTTGCAAAAATCATTCTAATCATATAGTAGTTAGAACATCCGGCGTGTATGGTCAAAACTGCAAATGGCTTGACAACCTATTATTAGATTTAGATAATAATAAAACGATTGATTGTTATGCTAATATTTACAACACACCAACTTATGTGGTAAACTTAGCAGAAATGTTAGAAGATGTTTTAGATCTTGGTTTTACAGGGACAATTAATCTTTGTGGCAGTGAACGAGCCAATAGATATACTCTATATACGAAGACTTCACAAGCGTTTAATAAAAATGATAAATTGTTATTACCTTCTAAATGTGCAACAGGTTTTCCAAAAGATGTTTCGCTTTGTCATACATTATATTCTGTCCGCACCAAGAAATGTCCTAACAATATTTTTACTGGATTAAAGAGGTTGTCTAATGAAGATTAACATCGTCTCTCCGTCTACTAATTCTGTAAATACAAAACAAGACGGAGCAAATGTACAGGGCGACGAGATTATAGCTAGGGCTTGGCATAAATATTTAAATCTAGACAAAAGAGTGGAAGAAGTAGTGTTAAATGGTCCTGACTCTATAAAGTATGATGTATGCTTATCTTTCACGCCACTAGCTCCGTCTACGAATGGATACAAAGTACTTTACTTGCAAAACGTATTTCCTAAACCTGCTTGGCCGGGAACTGTAGAAGTATATCAACACGTAAAAAATAACTATAATGCTTTTATTTTTCCATCCCCAGGCTTGCAGAAAGAGTGTGGAGATGGTTTGGTTTGTCAATTTGCTGTTGACCCAACCATATTCTATCCATCTTATATAGATAATGCATTAGCTAAAGACTGTTGTTTTGTTGGCAATAATATTAGAGATAGGGCAACTACAGAAAAATATATATTAGCAGCAAGAGATAAAGGACTAGTGGTGTATGGTAACCAAGCGGGTTGGAATGATCCTATCTGCGTTGGAAAGATAAGTCTTGAGGATGAACGAGTATTATATTCTTCTAGTAAAGTTTGTTTGAACGCACATTTAGATGAACATCTTCAATACGGTTCTTTTAATTTTCGTATCTTCAATATATTGGCATGCAAAGGATTCATAATATCTGATCACTCAGAATATTTAGAAAATGAATTTAAGGACTGTATAGTTTTTACAGAAGGAGATAGCCAATTGAGAGAACAGATAGATTATTATATTAATAATTTACAAGCTACTGAGAAATATAGAGAAGCAGGGTTTAACAAGGTATTAGATAAACATACATTCAAGCATAGAATAGAAGATTTCTTATTATGGATTGGGGATAAATTATGAAAGTCTTATTTGCAAATATACCGTATATCACACACGTTAACGGTAAGATGTTCTCTGGGCCTAATGCGGGTTCTAGATGGCCGTGGACAGCAGAAGGTCCGCTTACTTCTTATGCACCTTTCCCTTTCTGGTTAGGATATGCCGCAAAGTATGTTGAGAGTCATGGCTTTGAAACATATTTTTACGACGGTGTTGCTATGCGACACCACGATTTAGAAATTAGTAAAAAGCTAATAATTGAATTAAAACCAGATATTATATTTTACGATATATCTACTCCTACTTTTCCTATTATCGATCCAATAGCTAAAGAAATTAAGTCAAAAATTAATTGCAGAAATGTATTTTGTGGACCTCATATGAAAAGTTATGCTGAAGATTGCATAAAAGAAAATCATGTAGACCATTGTGTTGTTGGCGAATACGACATACCCGCTTTAGATATTTGTCAAAAATTAAATAATGCCAAAGACATATATAAGTTTGAACACCTAAAAGACATCAATAACTTACCAAATGGAGAAAACTTTGTCCCTTACAGACCTCTGCAATACATTCAAAACTATTATGACCCAAGCATGCAGACTCAAGTGATTCAGTTGACGGTCAGTACATCTCGTGGATGTCCATTTAAATGTACTTATTGTCAATGGCCTAATGTTATAAACAACGGACAATACAGAGCAAGATCTGCTGAAGCAGTAATAGATGAAATTAAAAGTATGCAAAATATTCTAGGTCCCAATTTAAGAAGTATTTTCTTTGATGATGATACATGGAATTTGGGCAAAAAAAGAATTGAAAAAATATGTGCGGGCTTGAAAGAGATTGGTGTTCCTTGGACAATGATGGGTAGGATTGATACTAGCAAACCTGAACTTTATGATTGTATGGTAGATGCTGGTTGTGTGGGTATGAGATTTGGCGTAGAAACATTTAATCAGGTTCTGTCAGATAATGTTAAGAAGCATATGAATGTAGAAACAGCATACAAGAATCTGCATTATTTAGTTACTAAGTTTTCTAATATGGAATTTCATTTTACTACTATGAAAAATCTACCCGGAGAAGTTAACGACAGTTGGCAAGACGATCAAAAGAAATTAATTGAATTACAAGACATCGCCAAAAATAATCACAATACAGTACACTGGCAAATTAGTGATTGCATACCTTTTCCTGGAACAGAATTGTGGGAGGAACTGGTAGAGAGAGGACATGCTGATTCTTTAAAAGACTTTAGTATGTATGATGGTAGTCCTGCTAATAATGGAGCATTAGCAAAAACTGTAGGATGGCTAGGAGAAGATTATAAACCGCAACATTCAGAATATTCAAAAGATGGTACCCCGACCAATTTTCCGAGTAATTAAATGACACAAGGCGAAATTAATAGACGTAGTATACTAGGAGACATGATATATGATTATGCTTCCGAACCAAACATAAAAACAATAGTAGATATCGGCACTTGGAACGGCTTAGGTACTACTAAGTGTGTAATTGATGCTATTATAGATTCTAATAAAAGTGATTATAAATTTATCTCTATAGAAGCTAATGAAAATGCATTCCCTCTTGCCAAAAAGAATCTAGCAGAGTATAATGAGTATGTTGATTTGCAGTTCGGAAGGATTACTAATGTAGATGATCTAACACATCCTAAAGATTACGACGCTTCTCTTTTCCAGCAGTTTCCTTATGAAATGCAATTACAGTGGTTTGAAGTAACTTTACAGGAGCATGAAACAGCTCCATATATTTTTGATAAATTACCTGATAATATAGATCTATTAATTTTAGATGGTGGTGAATATAGTACATATGGAGAATTTGTTAAGCTGAAAGATAGATTTAAGACAGTTATTTTAGATGATACTAATACTATTAAAAATTATAATAATGCTAATTATCTTAGACACAGCGATATGTATACTGTGATTTACGATAATCCTAATGATAGAAATGGTTGTATGGTGGCTAAAAATGGAAAACTATAAGTGTTCTTTGTTTTGTGTTTTTGTTAATGAAGATGAATTCATTCGTGGATATCTACACAATTGTGTAAATCAGTCTATATTCCAAGATATAGAATTTGTGCTTTTAGACTGTAACGGTACAGGAAACGATAGCGCACTTTTATTAGAGTATGGTAAGGTTTTTCCTAATATTAAATATCATAGAGTAGATGAAGACCCTGGGCTTTACGCTGGTTGGAACATTGCAGTAGACCTTTGTTCTGCTCCTATTATAGGTAATTGGAACGTGGACGATAGAAAAAATCAAGAAGGTATAGAAATTTTATTAAAGCAGTTTGAAAAAAATGCCGATTTAGATGTAGCGTATGGTATAACTTATGTTAGCAAAAAAAAGAATGAGAACTATGCAGACAATGATTTTACACAAGTCTACCCCTGCCTGCCACATTCTATTGAAAATTTATTCAAAAATAATAGCCCTCACTGTATGCCTTTATGGAAGAAAAGTTTGCATGAAAGATTTGGTTATTTTGATGAAAATTACAAAACAGCATCTGACGGAGATTTTTGGTTGCGTTGTGCGATTGGAGGTGCTATAATGGAAATGGTTAATCATCCTGTGGGTTTGTATTTTGAAAATCCTAAGGGTCGATCAACCAATCCTGAAACTCTTCAGGAAATGATTGATGAAGTTAATACTATGAGAAAAAA
>MDSZ01202422.1_pt1 | contig 14351 bp, 14 predicted proteins | sample 811201 | NCBI WGS metagenome assembly MDSZ01 (sample SAMN05326647, study PRJNA326480) | marine metagenome | isolation source: seawater | place: Indian Ocean: North | collected 2010
TATAAAATAAATAGTAAAGAAAATAATTAAATATGGAATTATAATTTTTAAAAAAGGTATTAAATAAACTAATTTTTCAACTAGTATCTTTTCAAGTAAAATTAAAATTAAACCTTTAAATTCAATTACATTAGCTAAAAAAAAAGGTATTTGAATGATTTTAAAATATATAAAAGCAAAAATTATAGAAATTAGTAATTTGAAATTTTTATCAGATATATTTGAATAAAATTTATTGATTATTGATAATAAAATAAAAAAAAAAATTAATGAGAATATAAGTAAATAAGTTGCATTAAGTAAGATATAATTATTTGATATTAAAATTCTTGAGCTTTTTCCAAAATAGTAGAACTCAGTAAAGATTAAAGAAAAAAAAATGATTAATAGAAATTTTTTTTCTAAAAAAAGATTTTTCAACTTTATCATATTTTTTTATACTAAACTTTCTTAAAAATATCTAAAAAATTTTTAAACATTTTTTTTATAACTGCATTAAAAAAAATTATAGAAACTAAAATAATATTTTGTCTATTATGAATTCTAATTTTTGTTTCTTCTAACAAATGTTGAAAAAAAGTGAATTTAGAGGAAAACCCACCACTCGCTACATTTCCAATTAATTCGTCCTTACTTGTTACAGCGCCAAAATATTTTTGTTTAATCATTCTATAATATAAATCATAGTCTGCCGAACACTTAAATTTAGTATTATATAAACCTATTTTTTTATAAATAGATCTTTTTAAAAAAAAACCTGTGGAGTGTGATGTTGCAAAATCGAAGTTGTAGTAAATTCTCTCAGGATTTAATTTTGATTTAATAATTTGACCCTTTGTATAATTTCTTACAACTGTGCCAAAAACATAATCAAGGTTTTGTGTATTGAATATCTTAATTATTTTAGCAAGTGCACCATCATAAAAAAAATCTCCCGAATTACAAAAAACAATTATATCATTTTTTGAATTTTCAATACCTTTATTCATAGCATCATAAATACCCTGATCGTTTTCTGAAATAATTTTATCTATTTTAGATCTGTGTTTATCAATAATAGATAATGTTTGGTCAGTAGATTTGCCATCAATAATTATATATTCTAATTTTACACTGTTATTAGAAATTATTGACTTGATGGTTTTTTCAATATTATTTTCGTCATTTTTAACAACAGTTATTACAGTTAAGGAATAATTGTTCATACCAAGAGATTTCACAAGAACTTTTTAAAAATATCTATACAATAATTGCAATAAAAAGATACATCTAATACCTATAAATATTATCTATAAATATGAAAAAAAAAAAAATTTTAGTATCTATAATAATTACTAACTATAATAAGGAGAAATATTTAAATAAATCATTAAAAAGTGCATCTAGTCAAAAATTTAAAAATTATGAGATAATTTTGTTTGATGATTGTTCGGAAGATAATTCTTTAAAAATTATCAAAAAATATAAAAAAATAAAATTAATTAAAAATCATAAAAAAAAATTCAATAGTGGACCTTTAAACCAAATTTATGGCATTAAGGAAGGAGTCAAATCAAGCAAAGGAGATATTGTGTGCCTTTTAGACTCCGATGATATTTTTAAAAAAAATAAGTTGAATGAGATATTAAATTTTTTTAATTCCAATTTAAAAAAAAATTTTGTTGTAAATTTGCCGCAAAAAAATTCTAATTTTAAATTAAAAAGACTTAAACCAAAAAAAAATATTTGGCCATCTATTTTTCCAACAAGTTGTATTTCATTTAGAAAAAAATTTTTTAAAAATTTTAATAACTATTTAAAACCAGACAATTTTCCAAATTTAGAAATTGATGCTAGATTGTTAATTTATTCTTATTTTTTTAAAAATGATCTAAATATTATTCACAAAAATTTGACAAATTACGTAAAAAGTAAAAATAATATTTCATCAAATTATCCAAAGTTCTCAAAAAAATGGTGGTTTAAAAGAAAAGAGGCTTTTGATTATCTAAAATTTATTTTAGAAAGTAAAAAAGTAAATTTAAATAAAAGTTTAGATTATTACTTAACAAATATAACTTATCGGATTCTTAAATCTTTGATATAAAAAATGGTTTTAAAGTTTGGAATAACAGGTGGTACAGGAAGTTTAGGAAAAAAAATAATATCTAGTAATAAAAATATTAAATTCATAAAATTTAGTGATGATATCAGAAAAAAATCAAAAGTTTTTAAATGGATAAAAAAAAATAAATTTGATGCAATTATACATCTTGCGGCTGTCGTACCAATAAAAACAGTAAACAGTAATAAAAAAAAAGCTTATGATGTTAATTATATCGGAACAAAAAACTTAGTAGATGCGATTAAGAGTACAGATTTAGAATGGATTTTTTTTTCATCAACTTCACATGTATATAAATCGTCAAGAAAAAAAATATCAGAAAATTTTATGAAAAATCCCATTTCATACTATGGGAAAACTAAATTTTTGGCTGAAAATTATCTTATTAATAAATTAAAAAAGACAAATACTAGATACTGTATTGGCAGAATTTTTAGTACTTCAAATAGTAATCAAAAAAAAAATTATTTAGTTCCAGATTTAATAAAAAAAATTAAAAATTCTAAAAGAAAGATAGTCTTAAAAAATTTAAATCATTATAGAGACTTCATATCTATGGACGAAATATCAAAAATAATTTTTATTTTGTATAAAAAAAAATATAAGGGAATTATTAACATTGGAAGAGGCAAAGGAATTTATTTGAAAGATATTGCTAAAGTAATTTGCAATGAATATGAGAAACAATGTGAATTTAAGGATAATTTAAAACCCACATATTTAATTGCAGACAATACAAAACTTAAAAAATATTACAGTCTAAAAAAGTTAAATAATTTACAGAAACTAATTTTCTAATGTTACATTTTGTATATTTCTACTTAATCTCAATCTCAACTCTAGGTTATGGTTTTTTATTTTCTAATATTTTTGATATTAAAACTAAAAATGAGGGTATAATAGGAATTTCAGGTATTTTTTTTCTTATTCTCATTTCTTATCTTTCATCATTCTTTTTTGCGCACGATTATTTTTTTAATTTTTTAACTCTTTTAATTGGTTTATTTTTATTAGTTTATTTTATTTATATTAAAAAATTATCTGTAAATTTTAAAATTCATATAATTGTCTTTTTAATATTATTTCTTTTTATTCTTAGTGGCAAAAATCATGACGATTTTAGTTATTATCATTTTCCTTATACATATTTACTCACCCAGGATAGTCATGTAATTGGTTTAGGAATACTTAATAATGGTTTCAGAAATCCATCTTCAATGTTTTATCTAAATTCTTTATTTTATCTTCCGAAAATAGAGTTTTATCTTTTCCATATAGGCTCTGCAATTTTTCTTGGTTATATAAATTTATTTTTAATTAATAATATATTAGACAAAAATAATTTTAAAAACTCGAGATTTTATAATTTTTTAAATTTAATAATTTTTCTATTCACAAATATTTTTTTTAGCAGACTTTCAGAATACGGAACTGATCGAATAGGAATTTTACTAGTAATGTTAATTTTTATGATCATATTATTTTTAGTTAATAATAATCACAAAGATCATAAAAAAAAAAATTTTACTCTAATTAAGTTTTTATTAATTCTTGTTTGTATTTCAATTTCACTTAAACCTTTTTTTTTAATTTATATCCCCCTCATACTTGTTTTGTTATTTTATTCACATTTACATAAAGATTTATTTCAAATTGTTAATTCTAAATTAATATTAATTACTTTTGTGTATGTTTCATTTTCATTCCTAATCACTTTTATAAATTCTAGTTGTTTTATATTTCCAGCAAAATTTACATGTATAGAAAGTTTAAGTTGGTCTATTCCTCATAACGAAATTCAAGATGTGAAAAATTGGTATGAGTTATGGGCAAAAGGTGGAGCTACTCCTAACTTAGTTGTGGAAGATAGAGCAAATTATATAACTAATTTTAATTGGGTTTCTAATTGGATTGATATTTATTTCTTTAATAAAGTTTCAGATTTTATATTAGGCTTAATTTGTTTATCATTAGTAATTTATTTATTTTTCAAATCTAACAAAATATTGAAATTATCTAGAAGAAAATATTATCTTGTTTTTTTTATAATCTTTCTATTTTTAATTGAATGGTTTATTAATCATCCAAGTTTAAGATATGGAGGCTATCACTTGTTTGCCCTGATATTTTTTATCCCATTAGCTTTTTATCTAGAAAAAAAAGATCTTATTTGGAAAGTTTTTTTCAAAAGGGCTATGGTTCTTATCATTATCTCAATATTAATTTTTTCTATAAGGAATGTACATAGGATAAACAAAGAATATAGATTATATGGATATAATGTATTTAAAGACTTAAACTATAAATTTATCGGAGGAACGAAAGAAGACTATTTAAGGTATGATAAGATTATAAAGGAAAAAAAATTTAAATATGAGTATAAAAATATATTAGGAAAAAAATTTTTAATTATAAAACAATAACATTATATGAAAAAAGTTTTTTATTGGGCTCCTTGTTTAGATAAAGTAGGAACCTTTAAATCAACTATAAATTCAGCACTGTCATTAGTAAAATTTTCAAAAAAATTTAATGTTTATATAATTAATACGTGTGGTGAATGGGAAAGTGAAAAATATTTTTTTGAGAGAAATGATGTCAAAGTAATAGATTTGAATTTCAATTATTTTAAATATTTGCCAAAAAAAGGCTTTTTTAAAAGTAGATTTTCATTTTTAATAATCTCTTTATTTTCTATAATACCCTTAGTTAAATTGATAAAAAAAGAAAAACCAGATTATTTTATTGCACATTTAATTACATTGTTGCCTTTAAGTTTGTTTAATTTAATTAATTTTAAAACAAAATTTATATTAAGAATATCTGGATTTCCTAAATTAAATTTTTTAAGAAAATTTTTTTGGAGAAACTTTTCAAAAAAAATATTTAAAGTTACTTGCCCCTCAAATGATTTGATGAAACAATTGACCCAAAATAATATATTCCAGAAAAAAAATATATTATTTTTACCCGACCCAATTATTAGAGTCGAAGAATATTTAAAAAAAATCAATAAAAAAAATTTGAATTTAGAAAAGATTGATTCTAAATATTTTATTTCCGTAGGAAGATTAACCAAACAAAAAAATTTCAAATATTTGATTAATGAATTTAAAGAATTTAACAATTTGAATGAGAATTATAATTTGCTTATATTTGGAAATGGGGAAGAGGAAAAAACTTTAAAAACATTAATTAAAAATCTGAATTTATCAAAAAAAGTCTTTTTGATGGGTTATTCAGAAAATATTTATTTTTACATGAAAAAATCATCAGCTTTAATTTTATCCTCTTTATGGGAGGATCCTGGCTTTGTAATTATAGAGGCAGCTATGTGTAACACTTTTGTAATATCAAGTGACTGTAAAAATGGACCTACAGAATTTTTAGAAAATGGACAAGGTGGATTGTTATATAAAAGTAATAAGAAAACTTTTCTTTCTAATGCAATCAATGATTTTGTAAAGATGAGTAATGAAGAGGTTCTTAAGAAAAAAATTAAAGCAAAAAAGAACTGTTATAATTATACATTAGCCAGGCATTTTTTTTTATTATCTAAAATTTTAAATAGCTAATTAAATATATTTTTTAATTAATAAATAGTACATATTTAAATTTTTATTAAGGTCATATTTCTTTAGATTTTTAAAAAGATATTCTTTTTTTTTTTTCAAAATATTCTTATTTTTAACAAGATATATAATTTTTTTTGCTAAGTCATTATAATCTCCAATTTTAAAAAACAGACCACCCTTACCATTCAAAAGAATTTCGCTCGGTCCTGTTGGACAATTAGTAGAAATTATATATTTTTTTAGAACTGCTGCTTCTAAGAGAACATTAGGTAGACCCTCATATTTAGAAGAAAGAATAAAGACATCACTTTCGTTAATAGCTAGGTAGGGGTTATTTGTAAAATTTTTTATCTCTACATATTTTTCTAAGTTATTTTGATAAATAAAGTTTTTAAGTTTGTGCTCTTCCACCCCTCTTCCAAAAATTAAAAGTTGAAAATTTATATTTTTGCTTAAAATCTTTGCTGCTTTTAAAATTGTAATTTGATCTTTTTGTTCAGTAAATCGACCCAAATTAATTAATTTAAGACAATTTTTATGTTTTTTGAAAAATTTTTTTTTATTCTTTGATTTTGATTTTTTTAAAATTTCTTTAAAATTTAATGGATTGAATATACACTTCACATTAATATCAAATTTTTCTTTCATTTGCTTTTTAAATATTTCACTATTTACAATGACATCATCTGCTTTGGAAATTATCAATTTATAAATTATTTTTTTAAAAAAGTTGTGATACCAACCCTCTGGAGATGAATTACTTCTAACAATAATTTTAATATTTAAGATTTTGCAAATTAAAATACAATAAATATTTGCTTGAAAAGAAAAAACTACTGAGTTTTTATTTCTAATTAAGTGTTTAAATAAAATGAAAAGACATACCAGATATTTTAGTCTTATATTGAGCTGACTTGAAAAATTATTTTTTGGTTCTAAAAATTTAATTTTTTTGTTAAATTTATTCTTTTTATCCTTTGAAAGAGTGCAAACCTTAATATTTCTGAATTTTTTACAAAGATAATCGGATATTATAAATAAATTTTTTTCAACTCCACCTCCACCAATAAATGGCATAAATATTATCAAATTTTTTTTTATCATCTTAATGAAGTAATATTATAGAATACAAATTAAATATTTAATTTGACACTTTACAATTTTTAGTAAATTAACAGATAAAGAATAATTTTCAATGAATGAATTATTAGAAATTAAATCAAATTTAAGCTCAAAATTAAATTTTTTTTTAATAGCCATTTTACCTTTAACATTATTAGCAGGTTCTTTAATAAGCAATTTAACAGTTATTTTAATATGTATTTTTTTTGTATATGAATTGATAAAAGAAAAAAAAGTAAAATTTATAAGTAAAGATTTTAATTTCTATTTTTTAATTATAATTTATTTTTATCTTATATTAAATTCATTTTTAATTGCAAAAAATGATATTAGTTTTTTTAAATCTATAAGTTATTTAAGATTCATAATATTTACTTATGCAGTTTGTTATTATTTTAAAATTTTTAAAAAACAAATTATAAAATATTGGTCTATAGTTTTTTTTGTTGTTAGTATCGATATAGTTGTAGAGTTTCTTTTAGGCCAAAATATTTTTGGATTTAGTTCAAATTACCCTGGAAGAGTTGGTAGTTTCACAGGAGAAGAATTAAAAATTGGTGGTTTTTATTTTGGTTTTATTTTTATTACTTTAGCTTTTTTAAGCAACAAAAAAAATATTATTTTTTATATTTGTTTAATTTCATTTTTTGTTATTGCACTCATTATTGGTGAAAGGTCAAATTTTATAAAAATATTAATTATGTATTTTTTATTTTTTTTATTTTTTTTAAAAATTTCATATATAAAAAAACTTTCATTAATATTAATATTTGGCTTAATTTCCTCTTTAATAATTACTAAAATTCCAATTATTAAAAATAGATTTTTAACTCCTAATTTTGAACATTATTTAGAAGTTATCAACAATGAAAAAAAGTTTGATAGAGATTTTATTTTCCAAAATAATCGTCACTTTAAACATTATTATGTTGCTGTAAAAATTTTTAAGGACAATACTTTATTTGGATCAGGTTTTAAAACATTCAGAATTGAGAGTTATAAGGATAAGTATAAAAAGGATTATAATGCAGGCTCTACTCACCCTCATCAATTTCATTTTGAGATTTTGTCAGAACTTGGAATTGTAGGCTATATATTAATAATATCAAATTTATTATATATTTTGTTTAGACAATTAAATTTTAAAAAAGAATTTTTAGTAAAAGGTAGTATAATTTTTATAATTGCTTCCATGACCCCCATACTTCCTTCAGGTAGTTTTTTTACGAGTTATATGACTACAATCTTTTTTATTAATTATGCTTTTTTAATTAAACCAAATAAAATAAGTTAAAATAATTATTTAAATATGAATAATAAAATTATGATTTCATGTCTAATTTAACATTATTAATTCCCGCACATAAAGAATCTGAGTCTTTACCAGTTTTTTTAAAAGAATTAGAAAAATATAACTTTGATATTATGGTGGTTTTACAAGAGGAGGATAAAGAAACAATTGATTCTATCTCAAATTTTAAAACTATAAAAATTTTGGTCCAAAAAAACAAAGGTTATGGAAGTGCTTTAATTGAAGGTATAGAAAATATTGCAACAGAATTTTTTTGTATAATAAATGCAGATGGGTCCATGGATCCAAGATATTTGGATGAAATGCTTAGATTGTGTGAAAGTAAAGATTTTGTTTTTGCTACTAGATATCAAAAAGGTGGAGGAAGTGATGATGATAATATAGTTACATTAGTAGGAAACAAAGTTTTCTCTTTTTTAGGAAACATATTATTTAAATTAAATCTTTCAGATATCCTGTATACATATATTGTTGGTAGAACTATATCAGCAAGGAAACTTAAGTTAAATTATTTTGATTTCAGAATTTGTGTAGAAATTCCGATTAAAGCAAAATCAAAAAACCTAAAATTTACTTCACTTCCAAGCAAAGAGAGAAAAAGAATAGCTGGAGTAAAAAAAGTAAATGCGTTTAAAGATGGATTTTTAATATTACTAGCTATTTTATTTTTTTTTATAAAAAAAAATGAGATTAAATAATCATTTTTTTATTAAAATACATTGACCCATATAATTTTTTAAAAAGTAATATTCAGATCTATGTTTATCCTCAATTTCATAAATAAATTTTTTAATTCCATCTACACCCCAAATCCCAAAATCATCAAAAATAATGATACCTCCTTTAATCATTTTTTTATTAATTGAATTAAAAACAATTTTTGTATCTTCATAAGTATTAACATCAATATGGCAGAGTTTAACTTTATTAATTTTTATTTTAATATTTTTTGGAAAATACGCTTTGTGTACAAAAGTTTTTTTTAATTTAAGATATGAAATATTATTTTTGACCATTTCAATATCTTGGTAAAAAAAAACATCTTTTTTATGCATCCCGTCATCTTTTTTAAATCCTGAGAAGCTGTCAAAGAGATGTGTAAATCCGTTTTTATTTTTTTTTGACATTAAAAATCCAGAACCACCTAACAAACATCCTATATCTAGTATTGTTCCATTTATATTTGATACATTTTTTGAACATTGCCATAATGTATAAGCACGAGGTAAATCTAGAAGTGTTAGTTTTTCAATATCTTTAAAAAATGATAAAAATTCTTTATCTCTCCTCCATGGGGCATGGGTCGCAGACGAAATAATTATTTCATCATTGGAGTCTAATTTACAAAAAAATAAAACAAAAATTCTTATAAATTGTTGTAAAAATTTTTTTACAGATTTTAATATTAGACTTCTAAAATTTCCGTAGGGATGTTTGATGTATTTAATATCTCTCATTACAAACTATACAAATAAATTTATCCTTTTTTAAACTAAAAAATTTTTTGTTACATTTTTTACAATTTAGATTAAAATTATATGTTTTATTATCCTCATAAAATATTTGATTTTTAAAAAGTTCTTTGAATTTAATTAATAATAGATCAAAAAAACTTATAAAAATTTGTAACTTTGGAATTTTTGATTTACCAAAATTTCTATCTTTAAAATGAATTGGAACCTCAATCAAGTTTGCATTTAGTTTTTTCATAAACCAAACTAATTTCACACCCATACTATATCCTTGAGCATTTAATTCATCATATGGAAGTTTTTTTAAAAGTTTTACACTATAAACTCTAAAATAAGTAGTAATTTCATTAATTTTAATATTTAATATTTTTTTTGCAAATTTATTACCTCCGATAGAAATAATTTTTCTAAGACCTTTGTAATCACTTTTTGCACCATCACAAAATCTTGAACCAATTACAAAATTATTTTCTCCAGATTGCTTTAGCAGATCATTGATATAAATTGGGTCATGTGAAAAATCTGCATCCATTGTAAGTAAGTAATCAAATTTATTTTGAATAGCATATAAAATTGATAATTTATGTGCAGTACCCAATCCAAGTTTTTTGGGTCTCTGTAAATAAATTAAATCATTATTATTATTTAATTTTTTAATTAACTCTTCGGTGTTATCATTTGAATAATCATTGATTATAAGTATTTTATTTTTTAAACCTTGAGATCTTATATCTTCTATTAATTTAACAATATTTTCAGCTTCTCTAAAAGTAGCTATTGCTATAAGGATGTCTGTCTTATTTCTGTCCATTTAAACGATTAAATATATTTTATTATTAAATTACAAAAGAAAATAAGTTAAAGATATAATTGGAAATGTCATTAGTTAGTATAATTATGCCCTATTTTAAGAAAGAAAGCTTTTTAAAAGACACTATTGATTCATTAATTTGTCAATCTTACCAAAATTTTGAGATAATTTTAATCGATGATGAGCTAAGCAATCAAAGTAAAAAATTTTTAGAATCAATAAAAAAAATAGATGATAGAATAAAAATTATTTTTAATGAAAAGAACATTGGTGCAGGTTTATCTAGAAATAGAGGAATTAATTTTGCAAATGGAGAGTATATTGCTTTTTGTGATTGTGATGATTTATGGATTAAAACAAAATTAGAAGAACAATTAAATTTTATGAAAATAAATGATAGCGGTTTTAGTTATACAGCTTATAAGATAATAGACAAAAATGGTCAAGAAATTGGTTCTAGAAAAGCAGAAATTGAAATGAGTTATTCAAAACTTATTAAATCTTGTGATATTGGCTTATCAACTGTTATTTTGAAAAAAAAATTTTTTGATAAAGATAAATATTGTTTTGCAAATTTAAAAACAAAAGAAGATTTTGTATTTTGGATAAGACTTTCAAGAAGTGGCTTAAAGATGTTGGGATTAAATAAAGAATTATCATCTTGGAGAAAATTAGATAATTCACTATCTTCATCTTTACCTCAAAAACTCTTAGACGGTTTTAAAGTTTACAACTTGTATCTAAAATACAATATTTTTAAATCCTTTTTTTATTTACTAATTTTATCTTTTAATTTTTTAAAAAAAAAATAATTTATGCATTTTTACATTTATTTAATACTTACAATAATATTTATTCTATTATTAAATAAATATTTTATATCAAAAAAAATTTTAGTGAGTGAAACTGGAGATATTCATCAAAAATTTGCATCAAAATTAAAAATTCCATTAACTGGTGGTATATTTCTATTTATTGCAAGTTTATTTTTTATAAAAGAAAATTTGTTAATTTTTTATTGTTTTACTTTAGGAATGCTTGTTCTAGGAGTTTTTTCAGATTTAAAATTTATAAAATCTGCAAAAATAAGATTATTTTTTCAAATATTAATTGTATTTATATTTATAATTATTATTGACTTAAAAATTTTAGATACAAGAATATATTTTATTAATTCAATTTTAAGTTATAACATGGTAAATTACATATTTGTATGTTTTTGTATTCTAATTGTAATTAATGGATCAAACTTTTTAGATGGTCTCAATACATTAAATATTGGTTATTATATCTTAATTTCATTAGTAATTTTTTATTTGAATTTAAATCAAGATATTTCTGTAAATAATTTTCCATTAAATATGTTTATTATTTCACTTTTATCTATTTATATTCTTAATTTTTTGAATAAATTATATTTAGGAGATTCGGGTTCATATTTGCTGGGTTTTGTATTTTCTATTTTACTTATAAAATTGTATGAAACAAATAATCAATTATCGCCTTTTTTTATAATTTTATTATTATGGTATCCTAGTTACGAAAATCTTTTTTCGATGATAAGAAAAAACATTTTTAAAAAATCAGCAATGCAGCCAGACTCTAAACATTTACATCAGCTAACATTTTTTTATATTAAAAAAGAGTGGTGTCATAATATTTTTAAAGCTAATTTAATTAGTGCTAACATTATAAATCTTTATAATTTATTAATTTTTTTAGTATCATTAAAATTTTACAATAGTTCTGAAATTCAAATATTTCTAATTATATTGAATTTGATTATATATACAGTTACTTATCTTAAATTATTGTTTTATAGATATAGAATAAAAATATGAAAAAAAAAATTGCTCTCATTTTTGGGGTTACAGGACAAGATGGTTCTTATTTGGCAAAGTTTTTGATTAAAAAAGGCTATTTAGTTCATGGAATAAAAAGAAGATCTTCATCATTTAATACTGGAAGAATTGATAATATTTATCAGGACCCTTTTGAAAAAAAAAGGAACTTTTTTTTGCATTATGGCGATGTGACTGATGCTATTTCTGTTTCAAGTTTGATTAAAAAAATTAGACCAAATGAAATTTATAACTTAGCTGCACAATCACATGTATCGGTTTCTTTTGAGGTTCCAGAGTATACTGCTAACGCTGATGCGATTGGAGCATTGAGAATTTTAGAGGCAATTAAATTTCATGGATATGAGAACATTACAAAATTTTATCAAGCAGGTACCTCAGAAATGTTTGGAAAAGTTAGAGAAGTTCCTCAAAGTGAAAAAACACCATTTTATCCTAGAAGTCCTTACGGTGTTGCAAAAGTTTATGCCCACTGGATAACAATAAATTATAGAGAAGCATATAACATATTTGCTTGTAACGGCATACTTTTTAACCATGAAAGCCCATTAAGGGGCGAAACATTTGTCACAAGAAAAATTGTAATTGGACTTTGTAAAATAAAACTCAAAAAACAAAAAAAATTGATTTTAGGAAATCTAAATGCAAAAAGAGATTGGGGTCATGCAAGAGATTATGTTGAAGCAATGTGGAAGATGTTACAAAAAAAAACTCCTTCAGATTATGTTATAGCAACTGGAAAACAATATACTGTTAAACAATTTGTTAATTTAGTTTTAAAAGAATTAAATATTAAATTTAAATGGAGAGGAAATGGTGTAAATGAAAAATGCTATGATGAAAAAGGAAATTGTATAATAGCTTGTGACAAGGAATATTTTAGACCTCTAGAAGTAGATACCTTATTGGGAAACTCAAAAAAAGCTAAGAGAGAATTAAAGTGGAAACCAAAAACTTCAATAAAACAATTGGTGAAAGAAATGGTGAGTTCTGACTTGAAAAAAATAATGAATGATTAAAAAAAGTTCTAAAATTTTTGTTGCAGGTCATAACGGCTTAGTGGGAAGTGCAATTGTAAGAAAACTTAAGAATAAAGGTTATACGAATATTATTATAGCTAAAAGATCAAAGCTAGACTTAACTAATCAATCAAAAGTATTTAGTTTTTTAAAAAAAACAAAACCAGATTTTGTATTTATTGCAGCTGCAAAAGTGGGTGGAATTTATTCAAATAATAAATATAAAGCTGATTTTATTTATAGCAATCTATCAATTCAAAATAACATAATTCATGGTGCTTTTAAATCTAATATAAAAAATTTAATTTTTCTTGGATCGAGTTGTGTTTATCCAAGAAATTGTAAACAACCAATAAAAGAGGAATATTTATTAGATAGTAAATTAGAAAAGACCAACGAGCCTTATGCAGTTGCTAAAATTGCAGGAATTAAAATGTGTGAAAGTTATAATTTTCAGTACAAAACAAATTTTAAATGTTTGATGCCAACTAATACATTTGGTCCAAACGATAATTATGATGATTTAAATTAACATTTTTTTCCTGCGTTAATAAAAAAGATACATAAATTAAAAATGAAAAAATATACTGAATTGGTTATTTGTGGCAATGGCACACCAAAAAGAGAATTAGTATATGTCGATGATGTTGCAGATGCTTGTGTTTATTTCATGAATAAAAGAGTTAAAAATACAATTATTAATATAGGAACTGGAAAAGATCTTTCTATCAAAGCTTATGCACAATTATTATTGAAAATAATTTATCCTAAAAATAAGATAAAAATCAAATTCGATAAGACTAAACCCAATGGTACACCAAGAAAAGTTTTAGATATAAATTTAGCAAAATCGTATGGCTGGAAAGCTCGGACAGATATTAAAAAAGCTATTCAAATAACCTATGAGGACTTTTTGACCAAAACCCCTAGAAAAATGTCATCTTAATAACTTTACAACATTTAAATTCTTGAGTATAAACCACGGGCCGGTGGTTATTGCGAAAGTGTTATACCCGATCCCATTCCGAACTCGGAAGTCAAGCCTTTCTGCGCTGATGGTACTTTGTCTTAAGA
>MDSZ01134769.1_pt1 | contig 14349 bp, 14 predicted proteins | sample 811201 | NCBI WGS metagenome assembly MDSZ01 (sample SAMN05326647, study PRJNA326480) | marine metagenome | isolation source: seawater | place: Indian Ocean: North | collected 2010
AGTAGACGTTTTGCTCAATAATGAAGATATACACTATCTCAATGGAGAACTGACTGAAGAGAATATTGGCAAAGCCATAAAATGGGTCATTGCTTGTAACATCAGTAAGAAACCAAAAAGAACGTTGAAGTTGTATATCAATACAACCGGTGGAGATCTTTATGAGACGTTTGCTTTAATTGATGTTATGAGAAATAGCTATCATCATATATCCACAATTGGTATTGGTGCTGTTATGAGTGCTGGATTTTTAATTTTCGCAAGTGGTAAACATGGACAACGGTACATAGGTAAAAACACAGGCATAATGAATCACCAACATTCAGATGCCATGGAATCTAAAATGCACGATATGAGAAGTGCTATGAAAGAAAATGTTAACTGTGAGCAGAGATCTATGCAGATACTCAGAGATGCAACTGGATTTCCATTAGCAGAAGTACGTAAAAAATTCAATAATCCTTCGGATCAATATTTCACGGCAAAACAATTGGTTGACTTAAAGGTAGCTGATCATATATTATAATAAACATGTCAGCTAACTTAAAGAATTTTGCTTCGGGCAAAGAATGGTGGCACATGGACAGAAAACAGGCTATCCAACTGCTTGATGTTATTACAGAAGCATATAACAAAAAGTTATCGGATGAAGTCTGGTACGATGACCATGATGTTGCCCTAAAGATGTATGAAATCAAGGACGAAATCATGCGTTTTCCGGATTTAATTTTCAAAAATGCTGGTATTAAGTTAGATAAACCAAAAAGTGGATAAAAAAGATGTTGACATTCAACACTTTTTAATATATTATTAGTGGTATATGTTTAACTTAATAAAAAATCTGTTTGAAGGAGAAAAACAAATGGCAAGAACTAAACAATATGTAGTATATACTAGAGAGTTCTCAAAAGGAAGAGTTAACAACAAAGTTGGCGTTTTCTTAGATGAGGCAAAAAATGCTCTAGATAACACTGGTAACATCAATGGTGGTGTTATTAAGTTCAGTAATCTTAAAATGAAAAGATCAACACCAACAACTGATCTTATCTCAAAAGGTTACGACTTCAATGTAAGAGTAATTGGTACTGGTAACTATGAAGTTGCTAAATCAATGAAAAACTCTGTAATTGAGCTATTAGCTGATGCAGGTAAAACTGTAATCAACGCAAATGCTTAATTTGTAATAGTTTAACTATAATAATAAAGCAATAAACTTAGGGCGGTAGAAATATCGCCCTTTTTTTATGACCAATTAACACATCACTTATTAAGTTATCCACAGCTTTAAATATTCTGGCAAAATATTGCATTGACTTATGCGGTTATATAATATAGCATAGAAAAAAGTTAGGAGGTCCGAATATGGATATTATTAACAAAATAAAATCATGGGCATCAGCACTTGCAGATGTCGGTGTATCACTTATAGCACTAGGAATAGTTTTAGAAGTGTTATTTGCAGGACAGGGCATTCCGTTCTGGCCAAACATTTCAGTAATTGGGAATGTACAATCGATAATCGCAGGTTTCTCAGCTCAAGGTTTAGTTGGGTTAGTTGCAGTTTGGGTATTGTATCACATATACAAATCCAAATAATAAAGGACTTCAAAGATCTTTGTTTTAAAAGGGCGGCTAGTTCGCCCTTTTTTTATGGCCGGTAAATAGATGTATGAGCGAGAATGAATTTCATAAAAAGGTAGAAGACCTTCCTCAGTTCAACGAAGAACTATACAATCGAATACATAATTCTAAAAAATATGGCTACAATTGGTTAGACATATACAACAAATACCACATTCACGATCCACGTGTAATCAAAGTTCTTAGAATTGAAGATAGCACGATTATCATGGAAAAATTAACAGGATTTACACTAGACGATACCCAGAAACTTAGACAATTAAGTATCGAGGAAAGGCGTTATATTGTAAATGAAGTTATAGATATCTATAATAAACAGTTCCAATTCAAGGATAAAATTTTGGGTCCAAGAGATATATGGGCACATGGTGACTTTTTTCTCCAAAATCTGATGTACAGCGATGGACAAGTTAGATTGATTGATCCAGAGAGTTTTGGTAAACGTTCTTTGGAATTACAAGAAACCAATATGAGATATGGCAAATTCTTTGAAACATTAACTAAATTAATGTGTTTCCTGAACCAATCATACGGCGATTAAACTTTTTTTAAAAAAAAGGTTGACCTTTTCCAAAACCTATAGTATATTAAAGACAATACCAACAAAGGATTCGCTATCCGATGTTAATAGTGCAAGGAAGAGGGTCTTACCAGAGGCTCGAACTTGACTAGTCAGGGGTGGTACCCAGGCATTATCCGGAGAACGGAAGGTGTCACATCGCAGTCACTCGCGGGGCTAGGTTGCTGGGGTTATAGAATGGTATCTGTGTCTCTAGCTTGGAGGTGTAACCAAGTCCTCCCTATTTTAGGTATTGTTTTAAAAGGCACCGCAAGGTGTCTTTTTTTATGACTGATTATCCAACTTTTTAGTTTCGTGATCTGGATAAGGTTCTCTGGTAGGGAATCTTGTGTTGATTGAACCTCTTAACGTTTCTGTTTGTCTTGGTGAATTCAAAGAACTGCCTGTTCTATTTTCTAAAACATTTGTGTATAGCAAGTTGCCATCACTATCAGCTTGGAAAGATATACCACTAACTGTTGATGTTGCTGTAGCCGGAAAGCCAGGAGAGTTCATGTCAATTCTTCCTGCTGTTTCTCTATGACTAGCTCCACTGCTGATATGAGATGTAACGCCTTGTGTTAGTTTTAAATCTTTACCAGAATAGATATTGGTGTTTTCAACGGTTGATGTGCTGATATCTTTACCTGCTGTTAATTTAAACTCTCCAGATATATCTAAATGTAAAGTTCCTAAAACATCATCTAAATCTGTTGTGGATTTTGGTTGTGTTATTGTGTCTGATGTGCTGTTTGTTTTAATATTAATATGTCTTCCTGATTCAATGTTAATATCTCTATCCGCTCTAATATTAAAGTCTTTTTCTGATCTCATTGAAATATGATCAGCACCAAAGATTTCTATTTTTCCTTGATTTGTAATTTCAACCCAACCAGTTGCGTTGCTGTTAGTTACGTAAACCGTGTTGTTTGCATCGTCTAGCAGTATTTGAGCCCCACCTAGTGTTCTTAATCTGATTTGTTTTTGACTAGCATCGTCCATTACAAATTGATGTCCACCTGGTGTCAAGATACCAAAAACTTTTGAAGGTGATTCACGTCTAGCTGATGAATCAGTTAATCCTCTAATAGCATCATTTTCAAGACCTTGATTTATTAATCCTTGATAGTGTGGACCATGTGCTGGTCTTTTTACTCTATCAATTGGTTGTCCTTTTTCTGTGTGTGCTTTGATATCGAAGATATCTGACAACTGTGACTCTGCACCAATCCTGTTTACTTCTGCTACTGGTAATAACGGTGCTTCTTCGCCAAAAGTTGTTCCTTTGGCAATACCAGGCATCATGTGATTTATTCCAGGCTGTATTAAACACCCAATAAAAATACCATAGTTACTATTACCATCAATAAAAGCTACAGCAACTAAATTTCCTACATCGGGTGGTACCATCCACATACCATATGAATTTTGTGTGCCGGAATAACTAGTTTCAGCATCGCCACCTTTTCTTAGAGGGCTTGGATTTGTTGCGCCTGCAAAAGGAGAAGTCCATATAATACTTTTCCATGTTGACGAATCTGTTTTTGGTGTGTCTGATCCTACTAGGTGTACTTTTAATCTACCTAGTCTAGCCAAATCAGTTGTATCCATTACTTCAGCTATTTTAATCGTTGTGAGATTACGACTTTTAGTATTACCATCTCTTTGATTTTTATAATTTTCTGATGATGAAATATTTTTGCCAGCCATTATCTACCTCCGCCTCCGCCTGTGTTCAAAACAGATCCTTTTGATTTATCTTCCTGAGCTTTTTCTCTTTGACCAGAAATAAAACTTAAATCTGTTAGTGCGTCTCTTTGCATGTGTAATCTTTGTGTAAATTGTCCATTATCAAATCTGTGTTCTATTCTATATATTCTATATATGCAAGTTAAAATATCATCTGTTCTTTCAGATGCCGGAGGTATAAAACCTGTTCTTCTATTTGCTTCTTTTGGATATAGTGTTTGGAATAAAACCATGTTTTCGGCTTTAGGATCTGAAGCAACACCTATATCTTGTAATGTTTTATCTAAAGGATCAATTTCAGGATGTGGTAACCAATAAGGATCACCTATGATATCCATGGACACATTCATTAAGTCAACTGTAGGTCCTCCAGCAAAAGCATTTTCAATAATTCTTTGAGCTTCAGCATTGTCTTCGTTACCCACGTCGGTCGTTCCACCAGCATTGTCCATCGTTCTTGCGTAGAACTGGGCACTGATTGCCTGTGCCATGGTATCTGAACTATCTTCGTCTAATTTATTTAAAGTCTCAGCAAGTCTCCAACCAGCTGTTATTTCAATATTTAAAGGCGCTCGATCGTTTTCTTCTGATGTTCTATTTGATTGATTATTAGCATTCAAGGCCGCAAACGCATCAATACTTTTTAATTGTACACCACCTGCTTCTGCAACTGTTTTATTATAATCTTGTATATCTTTATTGTACTCTTGTACTAATGATTCGTAAGCAACTAATGTTCCGGAGTCTGGTTCAACTGTTCCATCTTCAATAACAGTGGTATATTCTTGTAAAAATCTTCTTCTGGCTTCTAATATTCTTCTATTTTCTGCGGCATCAATAACACCATCTTCTGCCATTTTATCAAAATCAACTTTCATTTCATTTTGAGCTTGTTTATGTTTTGATAAATCTTTTGCTCTGTTTATAATTTTATCTCTTAATGCATCTGGCATGTCTTTGAATATGCCATGCAACTGATCATAAGGAAAAACATATTGAAAGTTATAAGTCAGATCAAAATCTAGTACATCAAGATTTTGTCCTGTGTAATGATAACTGTATTTTTTTGATAGCTGAGCATTCTGCATCATGTAACTTACTCTTTGTTTGTGTCTTTGAGTTGGTGCATTGTATTCTGAAAGTATACCTGCTTGTAAAGTTGCCCAACTACTGATATAAATGACATACTTAAAACTTCTTTGATAATCGTTACGAAGTGGATCAAATTTTTCTGGTGTTGCAACCGGTGTTATTGTAAATGCTTTTTTACCTATTGCAACATCGTCCCATTTTTCTAAATCTTCATCTGAAAGATTATCAATTTCAGATAAACGTTGTTGAATACCCTTAATATTTTTAACAAAATATTCTGTTCTAGTCAAGTGTCTTTCAATAACTTCAGTTATACTTGCATCGTAATCAATTTCTGTTGTTACTTTGTTAGTGTCAAGATCTGAGTTCAAGATCAATCCTTGGTCTTCAGCATCTGTTATAATTCTTGAATCCATGACCTTTTCAATTTCATCAGTGTCTTCTCCTAGCACAACTATATCATATTGATCCATTAAGTATTTCGTCACTCCTAATTCATGACGCTGTGCATCCATTATTGCACCTGTGAATCTTCCTGTAAAATCTTTAAAATTCTTTAGAGCCGGTAATCTGATATCACTAACTAACACATGGTCATCTACCCTAGCTACATCTCCGTATCGTGTGCCTTCGATATCATAAATTGCTCCTCCTACATCAACTTTATACTGCATGTTTTTAACCATAACTGAATACAATCTTCTTGTTCCTGGTATTTCAACTGCGGCACTGCTTAACTTTGCGGCATTGATTGTTGGTGATGCAGATGTTGATTCGTAACCACCTACTAGACTTCCATCTTTTTTCCTACCTTTTAAAAAAATTTGAATAAAGAATGGATGTGTTTGATATCTTTCAATACCTAATCTCTGTGATGCTAAAAATATTTGCTTTATCAAGTTAGTTGATTGTGGTTGAGTTATACTCATACGAAATTTCATTCCAAGATTAACTCTATCTGCTCTGGTCAATCCTAAAACATTTTCAAATTCAAGACTATTAATAGTTGTTATAGTTTCTCCTGTTCTAGCAATAATAACAACGTCTTCGTTTACAACCGGATCTTTTAATAAATCGTTGGAACTATAGCTATCGTCTTTATCATATAATTCATCATCAGTTGAATAACCATATGATAAAGCTGATTCTCTATCAAAGAATTTTGTTGTGAATTCTTTATTAGCCATGAAGAAGGTAGCATCATACGTTACTGATTCGTATTCATGTAAAATATTTTGATCCCAATTTGTGTCATTGAATATATCAAGACTGGCTTCCAATTTTTCAGCACTTGATTCTCTTGGAGGCTTAGATGCTTTCTTTTTTACTTTACCATTTGCATCATTTCCGGTATCAGTTTCATCTTTGTCGTCTTTGATATTAGTTTTATTTGCACTGTTACTGGAATCGGTAGCATCTGCTGTTTGTGTTTTTTCGGCTGATATTGATGCTTCGCTTGTATCTTTAGCCGCTTGTGATGTGCTTAGATCAAAAGATTCAGCATTAAGTTGTATTTTGTCGGGTTCGTTTGCTACAGATACTCCGCCAGTTGCGATGCCATTGTCTTTCAAATAGCCTTTGGCTTCCATAAATTGTATTTCTTGTTTAGTTAGATTTCCTCCCATTACGCTTTCCGGAAGGTATGGGACCATCTCTTTTGTAATTCTATCTCCTACTTTAAGTCCTGTGGGTGAACTCCATGTATCGGCTACAACTGTTTTTGCTTGGTTAACGTTATTACCTATTTCATCAACAATAACATCTACTTCGCCTCCAGAAAAACTTTGATCGACTACTTTATTTTTACTAGGATCAACAGTTATACTTCTGTTTACTCCGTGACGCCATTTTTTCCTGTTGGCATTGTTTCTGCCTTTGAGTGTCATTTAGATTACCTCTGACCAGCTATTGCATCATTACTAGGTAGTCTTATTATTGTGCCGGCTGTAAAATCGTCAATTGGATCTTCAAACAAATCCATATTCCTTACTATAAACACCCACCACAATCGAGTTGATCCATATAAATCATATGCAAGTAAATCAGGTCTTTTATCATACTTGTTTTCGATAGTATAATATTCGTCATCCGATCTTGATGATATGCTAGGAAGTTTGAGAACATCTAAGTAATCATTAATTATTCTTGTTTTAGCATACTGTGAATCTTCTCTTGCCATTAAATAAATCCTTTTGAACCATCTCTGTTACTACCTTTAAGATAGCTACCATCTCTGAATTTGTCAAGATTAAATCCGTCTCTGATTGTTGATGGTACTGGTGCATAAACTAGATCCATGAACACGTTCAACACAGCTGGTACATAACTTTTTGAGATTGCTTGTTCTATACTTTTAATACTACCTTTAACTTTTTCTTTTAATTTTTTTCTTTCTTCGAGTTCTGCTACGCCATAGTCGTTATCAATACTGGTATCGATAACAGCTAATTCTTGTAATCTTTTTTCATCGTCATTCATTGGCAAATTGCTTGGTTCAAATCCGGCAGGAACGTAATCAACATCTTGCTCTAAACCAAATGATACTGTTCTTATAACGACTGGAATTTTTTCAAACATGTATGGGCCATATGCACTAAACAATAATATTGGTGGTGGAGTACCTCTTCGTTGAGTGTTTTCTCTACCAAAATATGTCATTGTTGTTGTTCTTAAAAAATGTATAGTTGCTAATAGATATCTAGCTTCTTCCATGTTGTTTGCTGTAAATGGTGCAGTAACTGACATTGTTGGAGAAGCTCTTCTTATAAATGCCATGTAATCAAAGTTTGTTTGTGGCAAGTTATACTGCGAATAGTCTACCTGTGCGTGACCTACTTGTATAGCCGGAGTATACGGAAATACTAGTCCGTTTGTATATGCAATAGGAGCCAGCAAGTTTTTGTTGTAATTCTTACTGCCACCGCCATACACTTCTTTTTTAGCTCCGGGCTTTGCTTGTAGCTTTGCTCTGAAATCGTGATTAATTGTCATATAAATATTTAGTACAGTTATAAAAGTAGTATTTAATTCATAATTTAATTACTAAACTGGTTGACATTTGGGTTGTAGGATCATATATTAACAGTATGGCTAGAGTAAATTATTTAAACAACAAAGATATTTTGAAAGAAATTCATAAAAGTAAGTCGAGTTACTGCTACTACAAAGACAAAAAGAAGTATGCAGACTACGATCTTATTTGGCATGATCCTATAGAAAAAATTACTAAAGCTAAAATACTTGAAGCTCGTAGAAATAGAGCGGCGAGATTAACACAAATAAAAGCCGAAGAACTAGGCTTAAAAAGAAAAGAAATTCCGGATCACGAAATTAAGTTAAGAGAAATAAAAGAAACTGATATTGTTGTAAGAGTCGTAACATGGGATCATATCCCTGACGATTTAGATCGTAAGTCAAATCCAAAAACTATTGCAGACACAAAAGTAAAATTAAATTTTATTCCGTTTAAACATTATATCATTAATGAAGAAGGTTCATGGGAAGAAGTTGGTAAAAGCCACTATGCTTCACATAATCAATTCAGTTTGGATCATGGTAGAATGACCAACAAACTTGGAATGATGTTTATGAAGTTATGTGAAAGGTATGGTGGACGATCCAATTGGAGAGGTTACACTTACAATGATGAGATGAGATCACAAGCCCTTGTACAATTATCACAGATTGGTTTGCAGTTCGATGAATCAAAATCACAAAATCCATTTGCTTATTATACAGCGGCTATTACCAACTCATTTACTAGGATACTTAATGTAGAAAAGAAACATCAAAGTCTACGTGACGATATCTTAGAAAAAAATGGATTGAGTCCATCTTACACAAGGCAGTTGGAAAACGAAATGGCGGCCAGCGATGCGGCCAAACAGGCTACCAAAAAGTCTTGACTTTTTTCTCGTTTTAACATATAATTACAATAGTTGATCACTGGATAGAAAAATATGTTTAAAAAAGCCGCCTGCTTTACCGATATACATTTTGGTTTAAAAAATAATTCACGACAACATAACAATGATTGTGAAAATTTTGTAAAGTGGTTTATTGATGAGTCAAAGAAATTTGGCGCCGAAACTTGTATATTTCTTGGCGACTGGCATCATCATAGATCTTCAATCAATATTAGTACACTAAATTATTCAATATCTAATCTAAAAAGATTAAGTGAAAACTTTGAGAAAACTTACTTTATCACTGGTAACCATGATTTATTTTACAGAGATAAAAGAGAAATTTCTTCAGTTATATTTGCAAACGAAATACCAAACATTCAAGTTGTAAACGAAATACTAGTAAAAGATGACGTTGCTATCATTCCATGGTTAGTTGGCAACGAATGGAAAAAAATTCAAAAAATTAAATGCAAATACATGTTTGGACATTTTGAATTGCCAAACTTTAAAATGAATGCCATGGTCGAAATGCCTGATCACGGAGAAATACAGGCAGAACATTTTACACATATCGAAAGAGTGTTTTCAGGGCATTTTCATAAAAGACAACACAAAGGAAATATTAGCTATATTGGAAATCCTTTTGCACACAATTATGCTGATGCATGGGATAATGATAGAGGCTGTATGTTTCTTGAGTGGGACAAAGAACCACAATACAAAATATGGGCAGATGGTCCAAAATATAGAGTAATGAATTTAAGTGATCTTTTAAGAGATCCAGAAACTTATCTTGATAGTGAATGTCATGTACGTGTAAAAATTGATGTTGACGTTACATACGAAGAAGCAAACTTTATAAAAGAACAATTTCAGCAACAATATCATTTAAGAGAAATTAGTTTAATACCTCATAAACAAGCCGAAGACGAAATAGAGTTCCAAGGCGAAATCAAATTCCAGAGTGTAGATGAAATTGTGTTAGATCAACTAGCAAAAATTGAATCAGACTCATTTGATAATCACATTTTAATGGAAATTTATAATAGACTATGATAATTTTAAAGAACCTTACAATCAAAAACTTTCAAAGTATTGGTAATGCCACTCAAGCGATCAACTTGAATCATCCAGGATTAACACTAATACTTGGTAACAATCTTGATTTAGGCGGCGAAGGATCAAGGAACGGTACCGGTAAGACTACGTTACTTAATGCTTTGAGTTTTTGTTTGTTTGGCGATGCTTTAACTAACATTAAACGTGATAATCTCATTAATAAAACAAATCAAAAAAACATGAGTGTTTCTTGTGAGTTTGAAGTAGACGGTAAAACTTACAAAATTGAAAGAGGACGTAAGCCTAATTACTTTAGATTTTTTTGTAACGATGAAATTGTTAATGAAAAAGATACAGATGAAGCACAAGGCGAAAACAGACTAACACAAGAAGAAATACATAAAGTATTTGGTATGTCGTTGGCGTTGTTTAAGCAGATTATAGCTCTTAACACATATAACTTACCTTTCTTGAGTATGAAAGCAAATGATCAAAGAGACGTTATAGAGGAGTTATTAGGTATCACTAGATTATCTACAAAAGCTCAATTGTTAAAAGATCAAATTAATCAAACAAAAAACGATATAAAAGAAGAAGAGCTTAGAATTCAAGCAGTGAAATCTAGCAATGAAAAAATTGAAGAAACTATTAGACGTTTTAAAATTAAAAGTTCTGCTTGGGAAGATGATCAAAATAAAAAAACTAACACACTTAAAAATGCTATTAAAGAATTAGAAAATATTAACATTGATCAAGAAATTGAAAAACACAAAGAATTAGATCTCTGGAAAGAAAACAGTTATAAAATCAGTGAATCTAATAGATGGATTAACAGCATAAGTGCTGAAATAAAAAAACAAGAAAAATCAATTGTAAAATTACAAGATGAAATTAAAGATATTGAAAATCATAAATGTTATGCTTGTGGACAAGAAATACATGACTCTAAACAAGATGAGATCTTAAAAAATAAAAAAGAGTTATTAACTGAAGCAAACGAACAAATTGTAAAAAATCAAGATCAAATCACTGAACAAAATAATTTACAATCTGACATTGGCGAGTTAGGAGAAAAGCCAGTTTGTTTTTATCCTGATAGTGATCAAGCATATCAGCATAGACAAAATCTTGAAAACTTAAAGAACGAACTTGATTTAATATCTAAACAAGAAAATCCACATATTGAACAAATTGAAACTTTAAAAAATCAAAATATCGAAGAAATTGATTATAGTTTGTTAAACAATTTAAGTAAATTAAAAGAACACCAAGAGTTTTTATATAGACTTCTTACTTCTAAAGATAGCTTTATTAGAAAGAAAATTATTGATCAAAATTTAGCTTACTTAAATTCAAGATTAAATCATTATCTTGAACTGTTGTATTTGCCACATGAAGTTGTATTCAAATCTGATTTATCAGTGGAAATAACAGAGCTTGGTAGAGAATTAGATTTTGATAACCTGAGTAGAGGTGAACGTAATAGATTGATACTTGGTTTAAGTTGGGCGTTCAGAGATATATTTGAATCAACAAGCAAACCAATTAATTTAATGTTTATTGATGAACTTATTGACTCAGGAATGGATACACAAGGTGTTGAGTCAAGTATGTCTATCTTAAAAAGAATGACACGAGAACGTGGTAAAAATGTATTCCTTGTATCACACAAAGATGAATTAACCGGAAGAGTAAATTCAATTATGAATGTTATTAAAGAAAACGGTTTCACATCAATAGCAGAAGACTTAGAAATAGTTTCTACCCACTAATAAATAGTTGCATGAAAGAGCTTGAAGATCATTTTGCCTGCGATTATAATGGAAAAGATATCTGGGATTGGTTAGCTGAAGATACATCTGTTCCTTATGTTAGATTGGATTTAGATATTCCATGGCAAGAAATATACAAAGAAGCACTTGCTATAAAAGACAAGTGTGTTGTTCATAGAGAACATGAAGGTGATGGTACTTGGAAAAGTATTTGTATACATGGCATTGATGCTGAATATACTAATGCATGGATGTATTACGATGGCAAATTTAAAGAAGAACCAGAATACAAGTGGACATGGGTTTCAGAAAAATGTCCTATAACAACTGATTTCTTTAAAAATAAATTTCCATATAAAAACTATAAAAGATTAAGATTTATGTGGGTGGAACCAGGTGGATATATTCTTCCACATCAAGATGACCAAGAAAGATGTTTAAATCCAGTAAACATTTCAATATACAATCCAAAAGATTGTGAGTTTAGATATAAAAATTGGGGTACGGTTCCGTTTGTAAACGGAAGTGCTTTTTTAGTTGATATAGGACAACCTCATGCAGTTTGGAATCGCAGTTCAGAAGCAAGATTACATATAATTGCACATGGCAAAAAAGATAAAAAACCTTTTTTATCTATGCTAGAAAAAGGATGGCATAAATATCATTAGTTAAGAGTTTGTTTGAGCACAATAGGTTCAATAACGAGCGTCTGAGTAATAAATAGTAGGACAAACGGAGCAAAAAATGAACTTTGAACAAATAGTCAGATATACACTAGAGTATAGTAATCAGATAAGATACTATCATTGGCAAACTAATAGTTTTGCACAGCACGAAGCACTAGGTAAGTTCTATGACGGCATTTCAGGAACACTCGACACACTTGTTGAAATATGGTCAGGACGTCTGGGTAACATAAAAGTAGATCAGGGTAGTGTAGAGCTAGTAGATTATACTAATGTAGAATCTGTTATCGAAAGTGCAGAAGCATTAAGACAAGCCTGGGAAACTTTTGGTGATACTATTGAGTATGGCGATGTTAAAGATCAAATAGATGATCTAGTAACATTGATTAATCAAACAATTTACTTGCTAAGATTAAAATAAAACTTTCTTTATATTATTATTAGATTGTGCTTTTTGTTTCCAAAAAGACTTTTCATCTCTGCGAATAAAATTATGTTCGTATTCAAATGAGTTACTAACATACATTACTGTTGATTCCTTGATGTTTTCAATCACAGACGTTCTAGTTATATCGCCGTAATAGTAATTTACAGTTACATTAGATCTTATGTGTTCTAAAACATCTTGTATATCATCAACATCAGTGTAGTTGTCTAACTCATAGTAGTCTTCATTTGATAAATCTAAAGTGGTCCATGGTCTAGCACCCATGTTGTCAAAATCATTCACGAACTTTTTATAATCATTTTTAAAACTATTAATAAAGTGTTCTGTGAAAATCAATGCTGTAATTGATATGTCATAAAAATCTATACTTTTTATATCTTTGTAAACGTCTTTTATTTTATACAAACTTTCTACGGCATTGGCTACAGAAATATAATGTGATGCATTTTGCTCAAACAGTCTTTTTGAGTTTCTAGTAGTTTTTGCATAGTAAAATGATTTTGGATGTAAACGTTCATATGTGAGTAAGTGAGACACTTGTTCTTGTGTATCATAATACACGAATTTTTTCACATGCCTTTCATCTGTGTTGAAAGGTCTTACTTTAAAATCATTCTTTAAAAACTCACTGATAACAAATCCACCAAATTTTAATTTTTCACAAGACACAGAACTATCACTTGCTTGTATCCAGGTTGGCGTATAATCATCATGGAAATTATCGTCTGATCTTTTTATTGCTGACAAGTTGTTATCTGATCTGCAATTAAAATCAGGAGAACCAATTTGCTTCCATTTGTTTACATTTAATATAAACTGTTGCGGATGTAATTGATAGTATCTGTCTTTGCGATCAAGAACATGTCCAATTAAAACATAGTCCTCTAAATTTTTAATCGTTATTTTTAAAAAGTTGTTGTCAACATGATCAAAGAAAAATATGCCTTCTTGTATCACCAACACATATTCAGTTTGTATTTGTTGTAGTGTTTGATTGATGTTGTTTATGGAACAATTGAAAACTCTTGTTTCATCAAAGTCGTGTAAAAGATTTTGATAAAAGTAATCTTTTACACTCTTTAACAAAGTGTCGTTGTTGATTATGACTAAACTAAAATTATCCGGAGTTACTTTGTTGCTTGACTGCATCTTTGTTTTGTTCCCAAAAAGTGTTGTAATCTATGTAATGATATTTTTTATATTTTTGCTTATATTTCAAACCATTCCATCTTTTTGGATCCCATAATACAAACTCGCCTTGTCTTGTAATTTTAACACACAGCAACCATTTGTCTTTGTCTTCTGAGCTGTCAATGGCTTGTTGTATCCAATCATCTAACTGTTTAACGTCTTGACCCAATGCAAGATGATTCCATCTAAACTCACCGTAGTGTTTTGCTTCAATTACAAGCAATGGAAAACTGTCAGGTGGAAT
>MDSZ01147892.1_pt1 | contig 14348 bp, 26 predicted proteins | sample 811201 | NCBI WGS metagenome assembly MDSZ01 (sample SAMN05326647, study PRJNA326480) | marine metagenome | isolation source: seawater | place: Indian Ocean: North | collected 2010
ATCTCGGGTTTCAGGATAATTTTTCATGTCACAAGAGTGGTCACAGGCGATGGGTTCACTTGGTCTCCGCTTGTGCTGCAGCGGAAAGCGCGTTTCGAATTCAGAGCAACCCGATGATTCTGAAGATGCAGGACGTGCAATTGATCGCCGAGGCATGCCGGCAGCGGGTGCATTGACGACAAAGAAGGGAGGTCAGCATGAACATCCACGAGTGTGGTGGTCGACTGACACCTTGAAGCAGTTGAATCGTCTTAATTCAGTTAGAAGTGGCGAAGAACCGCAGGACACGCATCAATCGTTACTACGAGCAATGACAGAACTATCTGAAGGCCATTTTTTTCAAGGGTTTCATCGATCAAAAAGCACACATCTTTCCATTACAAATAACAAGCCATGTTGGTGAGTCGAGCCAAACTCCAAAGAGACTGCGCAATCAGTCACTCAATTTTCGACCTCTCCACCTTGGTTGAGACGTAATAGGTGGCAGAACAGGATTCGCAAGAAACCGGAGGCAAGCAATCTTGGATGGATCACCATACGTTGCTTCAATCGCTTCCTTTGCCAGTTGTTCAAGCTGAGCATTCCTGGCAATTTGTTGTCGGCCTGATACACGCGTCATTGAAAGTAATTCTGTTTTCTGGACGCTAAAAACCGAGAACAACTCCTGCCTGATTGCTTCACTCAAATACACCTGTAGATGTATTTAGGTAACCAAGGGTTCACTGGAATACAAAACGATCAACGAACTCGTCGAAGGTGAACAGGGTGATCAACAATTGCATCGAGCGTTAATCTTGCCGCCTTCGCCAACTGGCATAGGCATACTGCGTGAGCTGAAGTCAGCGACTGGTAGCGGCATCGACGTCACAAGCGCTCTGGGGCGAGCCACCAGAGCCCCTGGCGCATCAGACGCAGCCAGGGCGACCACCGTCCGGGCTCGTCGTCCACTTGATTGTTTCTCAGCACTCACCGCGATGCGGCGTCCAAGAGTAACGGCAACGAACGGCCACAGCATCGATTGGCCCTCATCGACTTCATCCATTGGATTGAGAGAACCCGTCATCTCGTCCACTGTGAGCGTGATGCCCTGCTCTGCCGCATTGTGTGCCACCAATGTGTTGGCCGCAGCCGTCAACTTTCGATGGATCCTGTTCAACGCACTCGGACCTGCAGACCGTCCTCGATGCGGTTGAGTGATGCTTCCTCGGAGTGCGTGGCGAGCATGCCGATGATGGTGAAAGCAATAACAAGAGCGCAAGCCATGGGTTGAGAGGTGTGTGGTTTGGGGTCTCCCCCGTGTGACATCACCTTCTCGGGAATCCACATCACAGATGGCGACCAGCATCAATTCGACCTGTGATCTTGGTCACTGTTCAATCCGTGCACTCACTCGCGTCGAGATCAGATCGCTGGAGAGCCACCCCGCCGCATGGCTCGAGTGGCCGATGAGCGCCGATACCGGCGCGTCTTCTAGCAGTTGCTTGCAGGAAGGCTTGCCGCTGCATCGTGGCAAGCGCGGGCTAGCGCCTCTCCGACCCTCGATTTTGCCGAGGGAGAGAGACAGACCTCTCAGCCAGTCTCGTCTCAACACATGAAGGCAACGCTTTCAACCATCACTCTCCGCCCTGAGAGACCCAACGCAGCGTCATGACAAACAAGATTCAGTTTTGGATTAGGCATTAAGACCCATTTGATAATCGTTCTCACATCGCGTAGAAATGCACTTCGACGCTCGACGCATCGACAGGAGGCAGATGTTTAGCGGGTTCCCTCGCCCGCGCCTTCTGACCCGATCGGTTGATGATTCAGAAACCGGCTGTGTCACGAGCACGACGTACCTCGCAGAACCAAACCAATCGGATTGACGCCATCTCCACGATTGCTGCCTCGGCAGAACAACACGTCGAACCAAGAATGGGTCAGGCAATTTTGCATCCTGCGATCGCTCGCGATCCATCAGTGACACGCAATCCCGCGACGATGGAGCTGCATGCGACGTGCAATCGCGAATGCAGGGCAAAGCAAGGTGCGCATGAGCCTATTGCAGACATCACTCAAGCAAACCCTCAATAATTGCATCGACTAATGATTGCCTCGCACGACGGGGATGCGAAAAAGCCAAGGCTTTGGTGTTAAGTGAACGATCGCACTCAAGCTGCAAACTGAAGCGATCAAAAGCTTTTTCACCAAAGATTTTCACAAATTGAGAGCCCTCTCTCCGGACACTTGTTTCAAAGCCATTGGCGTTCAGGAACCTTAACGATGAACGCTCACATTGACGCAGTGTTTGCGATCCTAGAGAGAGCACAATAAGTTGAACCTCAGGAACACTTGCTGAAGCCATTGGGCTCGCCATGGCTGCACTGAATAATACAACTGCAGGGATAAGTCGTTTGAACACTGTCTTTGAATACATCTTGAAGAATCTTAGGCTAACTCAGCCCGTATTAGGATTGAGAACACTGTCCCAACACTTGTCTGGCTCATCAGTTCAGAAACATTATCCATTCTCTCTAGTCGCTTTAATCATCACACCAATGACCATTCCATTCCATTTGGATTTAATAAACAAGACTTCATCGAAGAATCCAACGACCAAAACCCCTCACTGAGTAGTGACCTGCTTCCAGTCGATTCTCTGCAGATTGATGCGGTTTTCAGTGCCGAGGTAGTGAAACAACCGTTGCAGAACAATGGGCCGACGTGTCCAAAAGCGATGAAGCGGACAAAGAGGCGCGTCCAGCGCGGAAAAACCCGCTACAAAACCGAAGCATGCAAAACCCTGCTTGATCCACGTGGTCCATCACAGTGGCCACATGTACAGATACGAGAGCTTTCTTTTGCTGTTGCAGCCCAATCTGGTATCAAGACAGCATGCTTTGCACAACCGGAAGAGACGTGGTGTCATGAACTGCTCACCTAAGTATTTCCACTCCTTGTGGCGAGCCAAGAGCTGTTTATCGTTTGTCGGTTGTTTGATCGGCAGGTGACCTTCCGCTGCCACGCGCTCATGGCCTGCAGCAGCCGGGAACACCAAGCAATGACTGACCTCGCAATCAGCATCTCAGCGGCACTGCGCGATGCACAGCTCCAGCGTCTTGAAGCGTCCTTGGCTGCCAAGACGCCGACCAAGGCTCAGGCGAAACCACCATCGGATAACGACAAGCGGGCTTCGGTTCGCGGCTGATCATCCAGACCGGCTCCATTCCTCGATCAGAACAAACCTTGCCGCGATTGAACTCGATCACACCCACCAGCCAGGACGCCATCTGATCCGCTTCCTCCTCGCTCAGCAATGGCACCAGACAGTCCCATTTTGGCTAACCACGACGATCTAGCTCCCTTCACCCAGGCCCAGCGCAAGCAAATTGTCCAAAACCCTTCAGATCGAATGCATCGCGAGAGAAAGAGTTAAAAGCATTCATCAAGACCATCCTTCACAGACCTATGACTGAAGGAATTGATACCCATCATTTGGTTCACCCACGCTGATAGTTTAACGAAAAATTTCTGATCGGTTTTGACAATGATGAAACTCTTTCTTGCTATATTAATAACGCTGGCCTCATGCTGTTCTGCTGTATCGGCTCAATCCAAACAGGATATTAGGCATTATTTATGTAGAGATCCATTCATCAGCGACGAATTTCCAAAGCTAGGGACGCGACTCACAATTGATTGGACCGATCGTCGTTTTACCTTCAACAATTATCTGGGATGGTATGACGGATTTACGATAGAAGATGAAGGGCTCGCAATTTATTGGGAGGGAGATAGAGAAGGAATCTACGAGCGTTGGACTATCGATGTTGTCGAAGGATATATCACTCAACAAAACAATGACAATGCGCAAATCACATCAAAAGTGACGTGTCTAAGGACTGCTCCTTTTTGGTTGAACTAGCCTTCCTCTAGAAGTATCCATGAGTGCTAGCAAGTGAACAAGAGTCTCAAATTAGGCAAGCGCATGCACAGTCAGCCAGAACAGCGGAGAGTAGCTTTCAAGCTTTCTGCCATGCCAGGATTCCCCTTGGGATAAACCAATAGGAAATGAGCTGAAAATTTTTGCCCAAAATATAGGAACGAAAAAAATCTTTCAAATCTATCCAACTATTGCGATATTGGCTTGGGTATAGCAGTGTGCTGATGACAGCAAAGATCATGACGTGAAAAAAATTTCCTGCGGGGTGATGACCTAGCTGAAACCCCAGCAGACGGGCTTCGCTATTGACGCTGAAATCAAGACCGAAATGATCGTGGAGTTTGTCGTGCAGCTCAGTGCACTCGCCAATTCCGGGAATCCAGTTCTCTAGAAATTGCACATAGGGATCAGGTCCTGACTCCGGCATCTACCCACGGCAATACACGCCATTGAAAAGAGCCTTTGAAGATCTTGATGTAGCCAATTCATCCATTCCCAACACAGGGGGGGGCCGCAGCGTGACTGCGTTCTAGCTGCGATGCGGCAACAGTTCAGGCAACCGGTTTAAACGTGGTATCAGGGGATCGCTGAGGAAACGCCATGTGATCTCTTCAGCGACCGAGAGTAGAACGTCCCGAATCGACGTCCATCGGCGGCAAGACCTCCCTTCGACGCGTGGAAAAGATCCTGGTCAGAAATGATTTCAGCCTTAATTTCTCAGAATAGCAATCTGCAGTGGTGGAGAGATCACTAATGACTGTGCCAAAGGGCGAGTGAATGTGAATTTCGATTCACCAGATGGTAAGAGTGCATTCTGTACACCACCTTGTTTCCCGAGCAAACCCTGTACGTTGAAGATTGAATCGTCATCAATCGCGGCGCTAAACACCTCTGCTCGGCTATCAGTGTACGCAAAGAAACTATTATCACGTGTGGATTTTCTTCCATTATAAATTTCAACCAGCGAGTTTCCATCGAAACCACTTGACACAAGAATGCGATTCGCTGCATTGGTTGTGCTCGATGGCAGGCGTGCGACTGATACGCCCCGGCGATATCCAGTACGAATCGCATTGAATGAATTGAAGAGCGTCGGTCCAGCTGTCGTGCCGTTGTATCCCCTGACTTGAGCCTGAATGCCGAAGCTGCTTCCCAAAAAGAGCTCCATAATGCCATCAGGATTGACAGATGACACGTTTCCTCCACGCAAAGTGCCGACATCAGCCGTCTCGATTCTGACACCGCCAAGATAAGAAGATCCAAAAGGTCGCAGTTGTCGAATCGGCCTTGGCCTGACCAAGTTCAATTGCCAGTCAGAATCACCACTGAAGGCGCTTCCTTGCCAATTAGGGTCAGCAGCAGTCGATGAAACTCCGAAGATACTGACAAGCCCACCTAAACCTTGAGCTGCTGCAATCTCAATTTTTCCGGGAGCTGTAATCGATCCCACTGAGATTTCTACACCACCGGTATAACCTCTTCCAAACGGGAAGAAGTTATACGCGATGTTTTCAACAGCTCTATCGTCGATGAGCTCCCAGACCCTGACTTCACCCATTCGACCTGGTCCTGAAGCAGTAATGATGTCAGGCTCACCGTCACCAGTGACGTCTGCGCCATACACCTGAACACCACCTTGGAAGCTTGGCTCGAATGCAAAAAAAGGTTTAAATCTGTCAGCACCTGTAACTGGATCAATGACGCGTACTAACGGTCCCGTCGGATTACCACGGCCTGGGCCGATAATGATGTCATCTTTTCCATCAGACAGTGCTATTTCGCCTTCAAAAGTGACAAATTCATCAGTAGAATTCGAGTTATTTTCCGGCTTAGAAAAAGCCAGCTGGAAATAATCGTCAAGATAGTCTTTTGCAAGACTAGTCAGTCCATCATCGATACTCAAAGGTGGTGAATCTGTAAAAAAGTCTGGCTTTGCGAATGGGTCAGAAAATGTATTTTTATCAAGCAAACTTGGCGAAGAAAAATCCATCTTGCTTGCTTACTCCATCGCAATCATAGCTTTGGGTCAATTCCACGACCAACTAAGTCTGCGTTTACCCATGAGACATCTCCGCTATTGACAGGAATGTATCGATCTGCGCTATAAGCGAGACAGGCAAATGATGAAAGGCTAAGCGAGAGGTCTCACAAGAACCTTCAACCCAAACTGTTTTGATCATCACTAGTTGAACCACTCTGGTAGCACTAGGCAACGATTGTCAGCGGAAAGAAGTTTGATGTTCTTTATAAAACCATTCGTTGATTCAAAAAAGACTGGTCTTGGCTGTTAGATTTTCTCGCAGCGACTGTTGTACTCGTTGGTAGCAACAGTTGCCGATATCCAAGCCAAATCATAGGCATCAGATCGCATTCGTCCGTACTCTTCAGTGTATTGATTGAACAACTGATCATTGAACTCACTGACAAAGGAAACAGCTTTGTCTGATTGCTCTGAAGTGATCAAGCCTTCCGACAACATCAGGCACAGCAACCAACGCTGAGCGTTTCCAGCCTCCTCAGCCTCTTCAAACGTGCCTGAGTGGGCAAAGGGTACCCCATAAAGAAAGCTTCTAAACCCGTGCGCTGGGAGACTGAATAAAAAAAGCACACGCTGAGGTGTGCCCGTTCAATGAAATCAGTCAGACGATCACTCCTCGCCTTCCTCGTCTTCTGCTCCTGAAGGAATCAGCGAAACACCTTTCTTTTTGGACAGCTTGATGGTGAATTCATCCCCAGGCTGAAGGTCAAGCATGGCTGTGTAGGCCTTGCCAACCAGCAGGTTTCCATTGCCTTGCACGACAGCTTTGTAGGAGAGCTTGCGGCCACCCTTGCCAACACCCGCAGAACCACCACCAAGTTCAACACCCTTGGCATTCAGCAGGGCTTCGTAAAAAGAGGTGAAGTTGATGCGCTCTCCACCGTCCTTTTTGGTCGACACATAACCACAGGCTTTCGCCATGTCGCTCTTGGAAACATCGCCAAGCTCTTTGACTTTGGCGAGAAGATCGGCTCCGGTGAGCATTGTTGAGCTGGGCAATAGGAATACCAGAAAACTGCCACATCAACGAGTGTTTGCAAAGGTTCCTGGCGTTACACCCAAGGGCAAAATCAGGTGGTCTTTAACCACTGAAATGTCGCACTCCACAACAGTGAAACCGCCAACACATGACTGCATCGTGCTGCGGGACGTCATGGGCAACTGGAATTCAGATGGAGGGTTGCGCCAAGCCGACACTGACGACCATGCTCATAACACCTAAAGCCCTTGGCGCAACATTGATCATTCAGCACCTGAATAGACAAAGACATCACCCCGCGTTGATTCGCATCCATCAGCGGAGGCCTCACTGTCTTCTCATCCACGGCGCCCATGAAACGAAAACAAGGAGGGCTTGTCTGAATTCCACAACGAAACACTTTGGGAAGGGCGCTGGGATGTTGTTCAGAATTCTCCTTCTCACCAAACACCAGAAGACACCCCACCTCGATCCACCACAAGGCCAACAGGGGTTGTTAAAGGTTGGACTCTCAGCACCCCGTTCCTACCAAGGGGTCTTTATTTCTTGAGGCGGTAGCCGGCGCTGATGTTCATCCAACCGCTCGGGCAAGCCTCACCGTTGGTGAGCTTCACGTCTCAGCGGATCGGCAACACACAGGTCGTTTCCAACGTGTTCACATCATCGAGGGGGAACTGATCATGACCGGTTGCCTTCGGAATGCGCTTCTGGGCACGTGCCTCAGCAGGCGCCAGCAATGTCAGGCATGCGAGCCCAGCCAACCACGTCGTCATGCCCCCCGAGGCTTTGAATCCTGCAGAGCGTTGCACACCCATTGAGGACAAACCGGCGGGAGCCAATGGGCGACGGAAATGATCAGAACAATTGGTATCAGACGCCACGGTTGAGACGCATCATGCGTCAGTAGTTTGAGCTTGTTGAGAGAATGACGCCTCGTGCGTTGGGAGCCTGAGGGGGCTCCTTTTTTATGGGTGAATGCTCCATGTTTTCAAAGGGTCGAACATGGATCACTTGCTTAGAAAGATCTGTGCATCAAGCAGTGAAAGGGCAAACAGCATGCTCTCAATCGCTGCCCTGGTCTTGGCGCTGGGCATGCCAGCACTCGCTCAAACCAATGAAGAACTGCTCCAGGAGCGCCTGATCACTCCGGCCCTCTATGAACTTCTCAATCGCCATGGGGCCAACATCGCTGAAGACCGAACCCGCGTGATTGTTGAAGCCTGCCAAGCGAATCAGTTAGGTCCCGATGTCTTTTATCGCCCGCGCTTAGGGGATCCATGCTGGTAATCACTCCAAACTTGACATTTCACAGTCTTTTGGACCAACAGCCTTAAGGAAGCCGACCAGATTGGGGCCTTGACGCCTGCACCAACTCCTTCTGAATGGCCTTGCCCCCTTTGACACTCAACCATGACTGATCAAAGAATTGAGCAACTGCTGCAGGACGCGGAAAATCACCTGAAGAAACAGAGCTGCCGATCAAGATATGAACGCTCCGTCATTCGGCTGCCCGACAGCCGACGGAACATCTGGCTCAAAGATGATGAACGGGCGGCCTGAAGCCCTTGCGACAAGAATCAGTCCTGGGTCAATCCAACCCGATTGACTCGGGATTGTTTTCGTCAATGCCTGCACCAATGGAGGCCACCCTTGAAACATCCACCAGCATCACAAAGGGATTTCGGCCTCAATGTCCCACCCCTCTTCAGTCAATTCATCAGCCGTTTGCGCTGCATCCTGGGCGGGGACATGAACGAGAAGGAATTCCTCCCCTTGATTGCAGTAGATCCTGGTTAGACCGATCACAGCGGGGACTCCCGGGTGTCGACTCTCCATCCAAACCAATTTGGATCGTCCCGACAAGGCTTGATCAGCAATCTCTGGTTAGGGTCGGGGAAGACCTCCGTCAACAACTGAACCAGCCGACGGTTAATTGGGGGCATCAACCACAGCAGAGCTCATGATGCGCAGCACAACTCTGGTTTTGGCGGCGGCAGCAGCACTGGTCACCGTCTCTGAAAGTCTGCTGCGAGCTGATGGTCTTGCAGAACCCGTTGATGCCTATTGCACCCTTGATTGGCACAACGATTGCACCAGCACTATCGAAGGCCCCTGTCTGGTCAATGAGCATGAGGGACACACCTATGTGGACGGTTTTCTATACCTCAATTTCAGCTTCTTAAGTCATGAGGAAGGGGTGACCTACGAACGCTCCGACCATCAAGGCAATGATGTGTTCGTGCGAGATGGCCACTACAGCCTGACGGTGATTCCAGACTGAACCCACTCCGCAACTGACCACCCTGGGGCAGGCTTCGCGTGGTGCAAAACCGTCCACGAAGCCCTCGGTCTGTGTCCTTGGATGCGACAGCTGCTCAGCTTTGGGAATACGCCGTGATTACCGTGCTCTCGATGATGTGCCCAGCTCCGGCAATCATCGCTTTGTTGTCTTCAAAGAGTTTTTGAGCTGCACCCACTGGGGCTTGCTGAACGGCACAAACCTTGGTGGGGTCGTCTTTGCTCACGCCGCGGAACAGCGATTTGAGACCAATCGATTCATGCATCTTGGTCACATCCTCACTGTCGTAAATCGCTGCCCACTGTTCAAAAGGCACGCTCAGGCTAAAAGTCCACACGGTGGTTTCCATGACTTAATCAAATGGTTGCGCTAGTCAATCACTGTGGCTGAGTCCGTGTTAGTTGCGAGTGTGACAGCAAAAACGAGCGGAATTGCACAAACGCACCCGAACATCCAAGCCGTCCTCAATGCAGTTCAGAGCTAGGCATGGACCTTGAACTCTCGAACACAGCATCAACTCAACTGAGGCGGTTCAGACCTCAGGCTTGCTGCTACAGGGACCGAACAGGTTGCTCAGGAAACATCACGCCAAACTTGCGCCGATTACGGATGAAGTCCTCAATCTTTGGCTAAGCACTCAACCCGTGGTTCTGACCATTCAAAGGCCGCAAGCTGAGCTTTCAAACGGATGCTGGTCTCAGGGACTTCGCCATCACAATGGGAATCGATAACGCTCGCTTCGACGCCGACGCCGCTTTACTGCTCAAACTCGGCTTGGTTGTTACAAGGGGCGAACGCCAGGTCGAAGCGGGAGAACACCGTGTCGGAGTCTTTAGCCAATTGCTTCTTGCCATCGCAACCGATTCGCAACGGCCATCAGGATTGACGATCGACACTGTTCTGTCGGTTAGCCGTGAACAGACAGACAAGGCAACCCGTCAACAGTTCACCGGGGCGGACAACGGCAATCCCATCACCATTGACGCTGCCAATGCTCAACCGATGGGCCATCTGATCATCGAATCCGCTCACCAACCCTGTAGTGCACTGGCCTGCCCACCTTCATCTCGCCTCCGTCAAGATCAGCAGAAAACAAGATCAGCAGAAAATCCTGACTTGCGCGTGTCACGCTGCCGAACCTGACGAGGAATGCAGTTCCAAAAAAAACCCCGCCATTGGCGGGGTGAGACTTCAGCTGAAGGTCAACGCAGCGTGATCAACCTGCGTTGGCAGAGAGCTTCACAGGGGACAGATGAGCTGAGGTGTAATCGATGCCCTCGGAGTGGGCAGCAAAAACAAACTGAGCACTTTGAAGACGACGAGCCTTGAGCTCTTTGGCTTTGATCAAAAGGAGGGTGTTCATAGACATCACCGACAGCGTCTCAAACCCCGTTGCTTGTTTGAGATCGAACTGCGTCCCCTACCAGGGGACCAACGTATCGAAAGTATAAGACAAACCCCTGCCCCCTATCTGCACAAGCTCAGACCAAGCTGGAGTCGATGTCGGCCTCGGGGTTGAGCTTCAACACCATCCAAAGCAGCATTGCGACGCAGGCCCGGTCATCGGCGCCGTAGTCGTATTTCCAATCATCCACCATCCCCGTGAGCTCTCGCTGCGCATGGGTGATGAATTCATCCGTCCACTCCTCCATCAGCGAACAGGGGGAAAACAACGACGCCATCCCACTTTGAGCATGTTGTTCCAGACATCGATCGCATTGGCCCTCAAGAGACGTCGGCGGTAGCGCGGAACAGGAGGCTGCGGACGAATCCATTCGTAAACCCGCAGCTCAACCCACTGACCGTGGCTCGTTTTGGTGTCGGGCCGGAAATGCACCAAGCGCTGATCCATACCATTCACCATCCAGGTGCCCCGGTCGTGGTGAGCGGAGACCGGCCACCTTGAATCAATCAGATCCTGCATGCAGGGAATTCTCTCCCTTGATGGATCACGCTCACCCGAATGCGCATGAAACTTGAGAACTGCGATCGCAGCCGATCAAAACGCCTCAATCTGAAGCGTCTGCTCCACGAGAACCCTGAACAACTCCTGCTTCTTGTAGACAAGAAACTCCTGCTCTTCCGCATCACCACCGGGCCAGAAACGCAAGGCATCACAGGTGGTTTTGTATTCGAGCCGCAACGCCCTCAGGTCGTAGTCGAAGCTCGCGACGATCTCGTCACCCATGGGAATCAACTTGCTGACACTGTGTTACAAGCCTTTCCAAAAACTTGACGTATCACTCGCAACCCACTTCCAAATCAGCAAACAATTAGCTCCGCTGGAGGTTTGTCATCCAAAAAAAAGGAGGGTCCCACCCCTCCTCAGCTCGACGCATCTCCGGTTTTCACCCGAAGACTGATGCATTCTGATGGCTCGCGTCCAAAGACTCGGTAGTAACTATTACCCGCTCACAAACCCGGCCACCTCGGCAAAATGTGCTCTGCGATGCGCCGTCATGTCGCCAAAGAAACACGCCAGAACTTCGATCAGTGCTCGAATAGCGCTGGCGTTGCCACGACTCCATGCCAACTTGCCACTCGCGCTTCACAACGAACGACGTTGACCCGCTGTTTCATCACGTCAAGGCGGGGATGACAGTCATCCACCGCTCAAAAGACCCAAACATCAGCATGGCCGACGTGCGCCGCGTCAGCGACCAGCAAGAGTCCACACAGAACCCTCCACTGTTTGAGGTGATAGACGTTCACACCGGCGTGATTCGTTGGATCAGCGGCCACCAGATCACGCACATCGTGCCTGCGCTCTGAATTCTGAAGACAAGGCGGGGTGGACACGATGAGTCCTACATACGATCAACCCAATACCGGAGCCAGCAGGAGATAACCGATCAGAAATCCCAAAACGGTCAAGCAAAGCGTTGGAATTGTGAGCCCCATTCTTTTCTCCACACGACGACCTTCATTCTCTACAACAATTCACATCCAGCAAGGCATTTTCGCAAAAACACGTATCTGAGCAAATATTTTTTCGCAATAAAAGAGCTGCAGAGTCAACCACCAAATTTTAAAATTTAGGCATTAAGACTTAGTCGTTGAAGGATTAAAAAGCGCAATACTCATCCATCTCGAAACGATTTGCGTGCGTCAACTTCACGTCAACGTTGCTTTCCTCGGTGGAACGGTTCTCTTGGCCGTGGTCATTACCACCTTGATGGTGAAAGTGGCCGCTTAACAATCAAGCCAATGGGCAGCTCTCCACCGGCTGGCTAGCTGTCACGCAGGACTGCCAGGACAGGTTGATGCCCCAAAGGTTCCTGCCGTGTGAGGCCTGTCCCCCTACAGCAGCGGTAACGTCACGAATCCAATGAATGACATTCATGCCTAAATCTGTTCCTGAAAGGACCCAGCAGCACAGGTCCTGAAACCGAACCAAGACGGTCGGGTGTCCTCCTTCCCTGGGATTAAGGCGAGGCGTAGACCGATCAGGTCCCTTTCGGAGACCACCATGACGGCCACCACACTTCAGGCCCAGGAGCGTTACTGGCAGGGCCTGGCCGCCGCCCAGATCCGGCGTGAGCGACTTGTGCGAGCGGAACGACTCAACGGACGCCTGGCCATGCTGGGATTCATTGCGCTGCTGGTAACGGAGGCCTGTTTGCAACAAGGACTGCTGCAGGCCCTCGGTCTCTGATTGGCATCACGGCCAATCACGACGACAGCGCTCCAACAGACAACCGTCCATCCACACCCTTCAACTCTCCGCCGATTCCGCCCGCAGGGCAATGAGCATGAACACCAGTAGGCAATGCCCGCCGGACGGTGGACAGTAAGTGCATCGAGAACGGAGGCGCTCATGACAGCTGACACTCCACCCCAGCACAACTGAGAAGCAGTCTGACTTTTTGGCACCCTGCTCCAACAGTTTCAACCGAATTGTGAGGTTGGTCCTTTGACAGGCATGACCCGGACCGCCACGTCGATCGACACTCCACTGCACCGTCCCAGGTGCCCGGGAGTTGCATCAACCCCACACTTGAACCCATGGCCCCAGGGACGCCCCAGCCAGTCGTGTCGACCCCGACTTCAGATCACTGATTGAAAGGTTGAACCCTGCATGAACGAGCGACCATGGCCGTCTCACCATCCGGTGGGGCGGCCATCTCCGTTCCATCACTCTGACCACCTCCTGGCGTGACTGCATGCCTGAAAACCCAACCAACGAAGCCCAGTCGCCAGCGATGACGGAATCACCGCAAACCCGGAAACGCCGGGCGCTCACCTACACCGAGATGATGAATTCCGGCACACAACAGCTGGCAGCGGAGCCCTCCGAGGAGATGGAGCAGGAGAAACCGCGACCAGCGGCCACGTCAACCCATGACGATCACGACGGCAAAATCCCCTGAGAGACAGGTTCAGGGCGGGTATTGGATGCGAAGCCTGTTGCCATTGGCATGCTGCAACAGCTCCTGCCGGGCATCGCACAGCATCCTGAACCCCTGCTTGGCATAGCAAGGGTTCGCAGGGCAAAGGAGCATGCTGGTCCTCCAAGGAGATGGGATGGACAACCTGCTGGTGTCGGGTGCGGATTCAGCACCGCTGAGGGTGCTGCTGGGCCATGGAGCCGGTGCCGGCATGGACAGCCCGTTCATGGCGGCAATGGCCGACGGCCTTGCCGATCAGGGCTGGCAGGTGTTGCGCTTCGAGTTTCCTTATATGCAACGGCAACGCAACAGCGGCAAGAAGCGTCCGCCCGACAAGGCTGAACTTCTGTTGAACAGCTTCCGCGAACAGGTGAAGGCGCTGGCGCACGACAAGCCCCTGGTGATCGGGGGCAAGTCGATGGGCGGGCGCATCGCCAGCCTTCTGGCGGATGCTCTGTTCGACGAGCAACGCATCCAGGCCTGCATCTGCCTCGGTTATCCATTCCATCCATTGGGCAAGCCCGATCAGCTGCGCACAGACCATCTGGCCGACTTGCGCACACCCACGCTGGTCGTTCAGGGGGAGCGAGACGCGATGGGACGCCAGGAGGAGGTGAGCACTTACAAGCTGTCGAAGCAGCTGCAGCTGGCCTGGTTACCCGACGGGGACCACAGCTTCAAGCCTCGCAAGAGTTCAGGCCACAGCGAAGCATCGAACTGGG
>MDSZ01205684.1_pt1 | contig 14348 bp, 5 predicted proteins | sample 811201 | NCBI WGS metagenome assembly MDSZ01 (sample SAMN05326647, study PRJNA326480) | marine metagenome | isolation source: seawater | place: Indian Ocean: North | collected 2010
ATTTGGGCGTCTTGTGCAGAGAATCTTTGCTTGGCTCATGTCATGATTGCTGATAGTATTGAAATACAAGTTAGTAGTACCTTCCGTTGATCGATCTTGAAACAAGGTCCGCGATAGCAGCCTGACTTCTATCGGCGATGCGGATGACCCCTGTAGAGAGTTGTTGTAGCATGGGTTGTTCGAGAGACATTATTTGTTTTGACGTGGGACGTCTTAGGACGACGAGCACGGTGATATTCCTAGTGAGTATCGTCATGGGTCTTCGATTTTGTTCTGCGGACACTGTGCCCAAGACACTCTCTTTCAATAAAGATATTCGTCAGATTCTCTCAGATAATTGTTTTGCATGTCACGGCCCTGACCAGCGCATGCGGCAGGCTGGCTTGAGACTTGATAGAGCTGATGGTGCTCAGGCAGAACTTGATAGTGGTGCTCGTGCTATTGTTCCTCATAAGGTTGATTCAAGTGAACTCATTGCTCGAATCACGTCCCTCGATGCTGATGTTGTGATGCCTCCACCAGAGGCAAAGCATGGGCGTCTTTCTCCTGCTCAGGTCAACACCCTCAAACAGTGGATCACTGAGGGCGCCTCATATGAGTCACATTGGTCCTTTGTTGCACCGACAAAACCTCGGGAAGGCAATGTCACAAACAGTATCGATGCTCTTGTTGAAGAGCGTCTTGCTCGACGGGGGCTTACCCGGCAGCCAGAAGCCGACAAAGTGACACTTCTTCGGAGAGCAAGCTTTGATATCACAGGATTGCCTCCGACCGGAGATGACGTTCAAACATTTATTTCAGACAGTTCCCCCGACGCGTACGAGAAAGTTCTTGACCGATTATTTGCATCTCCACGATATGGTGAGCGCATGGCTGTTGATTGGTTGGATCTATCCCGATACTCCGATAGTTATGGTTTTCAGAGAGATCGTCCTCGGCCAACGATGTGGCCTTGGCGTGATTGGGTCATTCAGGCGTTCAATAAGAATCTTCCTTGGCACCAATTTACAGTATGGCAACTAGCTGGTGATCTTTTGCCGAACGCGACGGATGAACAAGTTCTCGCGACGGCCTTTAACCGACTGCATCAACAGGAAGCAGAAGGCGGGTCTGTTGAGGAAGAATATCGTGTGAACTATGTGAATGATCGTGTGACAACCTTTGGGACAGCATTTTTAGGAATGACGCTTGAGTGTTGTCGGTGTCATGACCATAAGTACGATCCCATTTCACAAGAAGAATACTACTCACTCTTTGCATTCTTTGATGACATTGATGAGGCAGGACTGTATTCCTTTTTTACATCAGCAACACCGACACCGAAGATGCGTTTGCTCGATAATGATGCCAGAATCAGACTTGCACAGGCTGAGGAGATGTGTCGTGATGCGGTAGAGAGATTAGAGGCATCTGAAGAAAAACTGCGCATCCGCATAGAAGACTGGATTGAGAAGCGTACGGATATCCCAGCAGCCCTGCTCTCCGATGGTGTTGGTGGAATCCCAGATGAATTGGTTCGGTATGACTTCAATCGCCGCAGGCATGACATGCGGTTTGCCAACCTGCTTCCGAGAAGAAGAGAAGCAAACACTGATGACGACAAGAAAAACGGCAAGGATGCGAAAAACGAAAAGGACAAGGAAAATGACGGATCTGCATCCGCACCGGCAGCGATCTCGCTTGTTGCAGGAAAATATGGGCAGGCTGTCAGACTCACTGGTGATCATCCAGTGTCGACATCAGTTGGTAATTTTCACCGCAGCGACCCCTTTACAGTGTCCCTGTGGCTATATGCACCTCAAGCATACAAACGAGCAGTTGTTTTCCATCGTTCAAAAGCTTGGACAGATGCTGCGAGTCGTGGCTATGAGTTGCTTCTGTTGGATGGATGCCTCCGGTGGTCATTGATTCATTTCTGGCCGGGTGACGCAGCAAGCGTTCGAATGAAAGAACCGTTGCCACTTGATGAGTGGGTTCATGTCACAGTAACAAGTGACGGGTCTGGCAAGGCATCTGGCCTTCAGATATGGATGAACGGGAATCGTGTTGCTGTCCACCATGAACGGGACACTCTGACTGGTGACATTAGGGGTGGCGGAGGCGACTCAATTACCATCGGCCAGCGTATGCGCGATATGGGATTCAAGAATGGTCGCGTTGATGACTTTCGTGTCTTTGATCGTCAACTGTGTCCGCTTGAAATACGAGAACTTGTGAGGCCTGGAGAGATTCAATCAGCCCTCGCAGATCGTAGCTCGAGAGAACTTCTGACAGGCTATGTTGGATCATCTTTTGACGAAGAAGTTGTTTCACACAGAAAGGCGCTTAATGCTGCCCGTCGCAATGCGATTGATCTCGGAGAAAAACAGAAGGAAATCATGGTCATGCAGGACCTTCCTGAAGCGAAGGTGGCATATGTGTTGAATCGTGGTGCATACAACAGCCGGGGGAAAGTTGTGGATCCTGATGTTCCATCCATCCTCCCGCCGTTTCCAGATGATCAGCCAAGGAATCGCCTGGGATTGGCAAGATGGTTGATAGATCCAGACCATCCGCTTCTTGCACGAGTGACTGTAAATCGTGTGTGGCAGGCGTTATTTGGTGTAGGCCTGGTGCTCACGCCAGAGGATCTTGGAAGTCAGTCGTCCCGTCCAGAATATCCAGACGTACTTGATCTCTTGGCGTGGAAGTTTTCACATTCACAATCAGAGGGTGGTCTCGGCTGGGATCTCAAATGGCTCATGAAGACGATCATGATGTCCAAGACCTATCGCCAACAAAGTTTCGGTGATGTGCAAACAATGGTGGATGATCCGCAGAATACATGGTTGGCTCGTGGCCCAAGGCATAGATTGTCAGGAGAAATGATTCGGGATGGGCTGTTGGCTGCCAGCGGTCTTCTGGTAGAAAAAATTGGTGGTCCCCCAGTCAAGACATATGACATGCCAGAATCCTTTAAGCCAACGAAGGCAGATACTGGTGATGCCCTGTATCGTCGAAGTCTCTATACCTTTTGGCGGCGGTCTGGGCCTGCGCCTGTGTTAGAAGCATTTGACGTTCCCAATCGTGTTGTTTGTGTTGCCAAACGGGACACAACAAACACGCCGTTACATGCACTCGTGCTGTTAAATGCACCACAATTTGTAGAGGCTGCTCGCGTGCTTGCGTCACGATTAATTGTGGCATGTGACGGACGACTTACCGTTGCAGCTGAAAGGGCATTTGAGCGCCTTACCAGTCGGAAGCCTCTTGAAGCAGAGAAACACATCATCAAGAAAATGATTGCCGAGCAGAAGGCGTGGTATGACGCGCACCCTGATGATGCAAAAAAGTTTGTTGCAGTCGGGTATACAAAGCGTGACGATCAGTTGTCTGATATTGACGTTGCTTCTCTTGCAAGCGTGATTAACGCATTTATGAATTTTGACGGAAGTGTGGTGAAGCGATGAGCGTGCAGTCACCTGTAGGAACACACAATCAGTGTCCATTAAGTCGCCGTGATTGGCTTCAGTCATTTGGTATGGGGTTTGGTGGAATCGCCTTGGCTGGAATGCTGGATCAAGAGGGAACTGCAAATCCTCAGGTTGATCCTCGACGGATAATGCAAGAAACCAGAGGCGGGGTTCTCACCACATTCCATACCCCTCCGAAGGCCAAGCGGGTTATTTATCTTTTTCAGTCTGGCGGGCCGTCGCAGCTTGACCTCTTTGACTACAAGCCATTACTGGTTGAGAAGTCTGGTGAACAACTTCCTGAAAGCGTACGTGGCACACAACGGTTGACCGGAATGTCAGGTCATCAAAGTTCGATACCACTTGTCGGTTCACCCTTTCGGTTTTCTCAGCGAGGGCAATGCGGTGCGTGGGTGTCCGATCTTCTGCCTCATACGGCAAAGATAGCGGATCGCCTTTGCTTTATGAAAGCAGTGTTTACGGAAAGTATTAACCATGGTCCTGGCGTCACATTCATGCAAAGTGGTTCTCAGATTCCTGGTCGTCCGAGTATTGGGGCATGGCTGGATTACGGTCTTGGTGCCTCCCAAGATAATTTGCCTTCTTTTGTTGTGCTGCTTACGAAGGATAAGGGTGGGCAGCCCTTAATGAGTCATCTCTGGGGGGCGGGTTTCCTCCCAGCAAGTCATCAGGCTGTTCGTTTTCGATCTGGTGAAGATCCAGTTCTGTATGTCAACAATCCACAAGGCGTATCAAAAGAGAGCCGTCGTCGTGTGCTTGAGGGCTTGAGGCAACTTCATGAGCATGCATTGATTGATCGACCGGACGCAGAAATTCATGCCCGTATACACAACTATGAAATGGCTTTTCGCATGCAGGCGAGTGTTCCTGATGTGACCGATTTTTCAGATGAGTCCAAGAATGTGTTGGACATGTATGGCCCAGATGCGCAGTCACCAGGGAGTTTTGCAGCAAACTGTCTTCTGGCAAGACGTCTTGCGGAGCGCGGTGTGCGGTTTGTTCAACTCTATCATCCCGGGTGGGATCAGCATGGTGGTCTCAAGCGTGGGCTTGCTCGGCAGTGCAAAGAAACAGATCGGGCGTCTGCTGCACTTGTTCAAGACCTTGCTCAGCGAGGCATGCTTGATGACACGCTTGTGGTATGGGGTGGTGAATTTGGGCGCACAAACTACTGTCAGGGCCTCTACCGGCCAGGAGGTGATTTTGGGCGAGATCACCATCCGCGATGTTTCACGATGTGGATGGCAGGTGGCGGAATAAAGCCCGGAATAAGCTGGGGCAACACATGTGATTTTGGGTACAATAGAACGGGAGGAGGCGTGCATGTTCATGATTTTCATGCAACGATGCTTCATCTTCTTGGAATTGATCATGAACGGCTTACGTACAAGTTTCAGGGTCGCAGATATCGTCTGACCGATGTCCATGGGAAAGTCGTAAAAGAGCTCTTATTATGATTATCCGACTGACTTTTTTGTGTGCTGCTTTGATAGGTAGCTTGGCTGTGATGCAGTGTAGTTGCTTCGGAGACAACGGAGCTGACGTACCACATGTCAGCTTTTTCAAGGACATTCGGCCCATTCTTCAGGCAAAATGCCAAGGTTGCCATCAGCCTGCAAAGCCCGAGGGTGGATATGTCATGACAACGTTGCAAAGCATGACGATAGCAGGTGATTCGGGACGTATTGGAATCGTTCCAGGGAAGCCTGAAAAGAGCTTTATTATTGATCAGGTTACGCCTGATGCAGATGGTCATGCTGCGATGCCGCAGTCAGGCCAGCCACTTGTTGCATCAGAAATTGATCTTATTCGACGTTGGATAGAAGCAGGAGCATATGATGACACGCCAGAGAGTGCCGGGCAGAGAATCGATACCGATCACCCTCCCGTCTACAGTCGACAGCCTGTGATTACAAGCCTTGACTTCTCCCCAGATGGTCGGTGGTTAGCGGTCACAGGTTTTCATGAAGTGCTGCTCTTTGATACAGCCAATCTTACGGCAGAAAAAGGTCAACCAGATAAACGTTTTGTTGGACTCTCTGAGCGCGTTGAGCGGGTGAGGTTTTCACCAGATGGCTCAAAACTGCTTGTCACTGGTGGCAATCCTTCTCGCATGGGTGAAGTTCAGATTTGGGACGTCAATGATGGAACATTAATTCAGTCGGTGCCTGTCTCATTCGACACCGTTTTTGGAGGATGTTGGTCTCCCGATGGAACGGTTGTTGCATTCGGATGTACTGATAACACCATTCGAGCTATTGATGTCTCTACTGGTGAGCAGGTGCTATATCAGGGAGCGCATGAAGATTGGGTCCTCGACACTGTGTTTGCTCCCAAAGGAGATCATATCATCTCAGTGGGGAGAGATATGACAGTAAAACTCACGGAGTTTTCTACTCAGCGGTTTATCGACAACATTACATCTATTACGCCTGGAGCGTTGCGTGGTGGACTTGCAGCAGTGGATCGACATCCAATGCTCGACCACGTTGTAGTTGCTGGATCGGATGGCACGCCGCGTATGTATCGAATTCATCGTCATTCGAAACGTGTGATTGGTGATGATGCAAATCATATTTTCGATTTTTTTCCAATTGCTGGACGGGTGTTTGATGTCAGATTTTCTTCCGACGGCAAGCGTGTTGTAGCTGCCGGAGGTCTTAATGGTGTGGGGCATGTTGTTGTTGCAAGCTACCAACTCGAAAAAGATGTCCCACAAAACATTCTCGATATCATGGCAAAAGTGCCTGGTGAACAGGGCAAGAATAGAAAAGGCACCAAGCGGAGTGAGCAAGAGTGGAAAACACTTGACACCTTTCGCGAAAATAACACCAAAAAACTAGCTGACATACGTCTTTCGAGTACGGCATATGCAGTTGCCTTTGATCCGAATTCATCTGCTGTTGTTGTGGCGGGTTCTGACGGTGTTGTGCGTTTTTTTGATGCTGTAACAGGCAAGCCGGGCAAAGCGTTTCCGGTTGTCGAGTTGGATACGACCGTTGTAACGCAGGCGTCTCTTCCTCTGCCCTGGCCGCAGGAACCCTCAATCGAACCAGAACATGATCCTAACACGGGCCATGTGAAGGCCATAACGATTGACCCACCATCAGTTGCATTAGAAGGGCCATTCGATGCGACGCAAGTGATTGTTTTCGGTGAACTTGATGATGGGCGATCTGTGGATCTTACGCGACAGGTCGTGTTTCAGTCGGGGCAGTCTGACCTCGTTTCAATTGGCCAAGGTGGTCTCATGCGTCCGATTGTCGATGGAGAAGGAAGCCTTCGTGTGCTGTACCACCCTTCAACGAATGCATCAAACAAGAACACTCAAATCTTGTCGCAGTCGCTGCCAGTTCGTGTGTCGGGAACTGACCGTATGCCCGAGATTGATTTCATTCGTGATGTCAATCCGATGTTGTCAAAAATGGGTTGCAATCAAGGTACCTGTCATGGTGCAGCAAAAGGTAAAAATGGCTTTAAGTTGTCACTTCGTGGCTATGATCCGATCTTTGACGCCCGTGGCTTCACCGATGACCACGGAAGTCGGCGGGTGAACCTTGCCAGTCCAGATGATAGCCTCATGCTCCTGAAAGCGTCTGCGACCGTGCCGCACACTGGTGGTCTTCTTGCCCAGCCTTCTGATCCTTCATATCAAGTCATTCGACGCTGGATCGAGCAGGGAGCGCAACTCGATCTTAACACTCCAGAAGTTGTATCGTTAGAGGTTTTTCCACCTGCCACAATGGTTGATCTTCCGGGCCAACGACAACAGTTTCGCGTCGTTGCGACCTATGCTGATGAGAGTCGTCGCGACGTGACTCGTCAGGCATTTCTTGAGAGTGGAAATACCGAGGTCGCAACGGTTGATGCTACTGGCCTTGTAACGGCACTACGTCGTGGTGAGGCGCCGATATTGGTTCGGTATGAGGGCGTCTATGCTTCTGTGCAATTTACGGTTATGGGGAATCGTGACGGTTTTCAGTGGAAGCAACCAGAATCCTGGGGCCCAATCGACGATATGGTGGCTCAGAAGTGGCGTTCCCTGAAAATTGAGCCTGCACCGCTCGCTTCGGATATCGAGTTTCTTCGTCGTGTCACCATTGATCTGACTGGTCTCCCTCCGTCTGCACGCGATGTTCGGAGCTTCGAAAAGGACAAGAGGGATAGCAGAGTGAAGCGGGCTGAACTTGTCGCAGGGTTGATTGGCAGTGAGGCTTTTATTGAACACGCGACAAACAAATGGGCAGATCTTTTGCAAGTGAATCCAAAGTTCCTTGGAAAAGAAGGTGCCGATGGTTTGCGAAAGTGGATTCGTGAGCAGGTCTCTGAGAATACACCGTACGATCAATTCGCCCGGTCGATTCTTACGGCATCCGGATCCAACAGAGAGCATCCTGCTGCAGCCTATTTCAAGACACTTCGTGATCCACTTGTCACGATGGAAAATACAACACAATTATTCCTGGGTGTTCGATTCAATTGTAACAAGTGCCATGACCATCCTTTCGAACGCTGGACTCAGGATCAGTACTATGAGACGGCAGCATCATTTGCACATGTCAGGATCAGTAAAGATCCTGAGAGTAAAACGAGAACGATTGGAGGTACAGCTGTTGAAGGAGCGAAACCCCTTTGGGAAGTGGTATCTGATGATGGGAAGGGAGATGTCATTCATGAGCGGACGGGCAAGCCGGTTGCGCTCCGATTTCCATTTGATTGTGAGTATGACGCTCCAAAGAACGCAACACGGCGGCAGCAATTTGCCGCGTGGATAACATCTCCGGACAATGAGTATTTCGCAAAAAGTTACGTCAATCGTTTGTGGGGGTATCTGTTTGGCGCAGGCATTATTGATCCGATTGATGATATCCGTGCTGGAAATCCTCCTACCAATCCGGCATTGCTCGATTACTTGACTCGTACCTTTGTTGAGAGCGGATTTGATGTGCGAAAGGTTTTGTCAGAAATCTGTACGTCACGAACCTACAGCCTTTCGATTTCAAAGAATCGTTGGAATCAAGACGACACGACAAATTTTTCTCGTGCCATTCCGCGTCGACTGCCTGCCGAGACGCTGTTTGATGCGCTTCATGCAGTGGTGGGGTCACCCACGCGTTTTCCGGGGTATCCGGCTGGAACTCGAGCTGCGGCTCTTCCTGATGTCTCAACAGCTCTTGGGGGTGGATTTCTTCAAACGTTTGGAAGACCAGTTCGGGAGAGTGCCTGCGAATGTGAGCGGGCGTCAGGGATGGCGTTGGGGCCCGTAATGGCACTTGTGAGTGGGCCTGCGGTTGGAAATGTTTTAGCGGACACCAAAAGTACCCTCGCCACATTGGTTGCATCACAGCCGAATGACGCGCTCTTGGTTGAAGAAGTGTTCTTAAGAATCCTTAATCGTCCTCACCGGCCTGAGGAATTAGCTGCTGTGAAGCAACTCATGGAGGAGATCAAGGCCGATCACGCGCTCCTGGTTGAAGAGCTCACTCAAGCAGAATCAGATTGGAAGGTAGTAAAGCAAAAACGTGAGCATCGTCGTCAAGTAGCCCGTGACGCAATTCTGCAACAGATTGCAGATGGTGAGAAAACATTTGCTCCCACTCGAGCGAAGCTCGCAGGCAATCGAGCAGAGAAATTCGCGAAGGCTCTTGCAGCCCGAGAGTCATACTATTTTCATCCAGAAAACGCTCAGCGTTCATTTGAGAAGATTGTGTCGAAAGCACCACGCTGGCAGCTTTCCACTCCCATAACCCTGACGTCGAGCATTGGTGCAAAACTCACCACGCTCGAGGATAAGTCAGTGCTTGTGTCCGGGAAATCTGGTGTTGAAACGACGTCTCTTTCCTTTGAACTCAATCCGGCAAACATCTCGTTGTTGACTGGATTACGTCTTGAGCTCATTCCGGATCCGGGGTTGCCAGCACAAGGTTCCGGACGTGCGAAGGATGGTAACTGTGTGGTCACAGAGATTGTATTGGAACTTGCTCCCGTAGCATCACCCGGTGATCTCAAGAAAATCAAGTTGCATCGCCCGCAAGCAGATTTTGCCCAAACAAAGTTTAATGTCAGTTTTGCGATTGATGATGACAGGACAAATGCTGGAAGAGGATGGGCGGTGGCTCCTCAACAGTCAAAGTATCATTGGGCAGTGTTTGAGTTAAAAGAACCGATATCGCTATCTGAACCAATGAAGGCAAGCGTCAAGATTGAACAGCGTTTTCGAGGTGCAAAGCATGCGATTGGTCGATTTCGTATTGCATTTACAGATTCAAATGTTCCGCTGAAACTCGGCGTCTCGCAGCGAGCAACGGATCTTGTTGCGCTTCCGCCTGGTGAGCGTTCACAGGAACAACGGGAGCAACTCATGGAGATTATGATGCAGGAGGACCCTGCCTATCAGCAGGCAACACGACAACTCGTATCAGCAATTCAGCCAATATCACGTCCACCTGAACTCCTCAAGCTTGACACTGAACTTGAGGAGAACAAAAAACCTGTTGAAGATGACCCAGCCCTTGTTCGTCTTCGCTCGGATGTTCATATGAGTAAACTGCAAATGAACAATTATCGGCTCACGGCCATTCAGGACCTTGCGTGGGCACTTATTAATTCACCTGCCTTTTTCTTCAATCACTAACCTCTAAGAATCCAATTCAAGAGTTTCTGAAAGGACATCACATGCTTATTCTACCTGGTCGCCCTGGGAAAGACTTATGTGACGCTAATCTTGGTACGAGTAGACGGGCAATTCTTCGGGCAGGATCGATTGGTCTATTTGGATTGTCGTTGCCGAATCTGCTGAGGCTTGAGGCAGCCGAAAAGGAAAAACAATCAGAGGTCGAAGACAGTCTCAAGCCAGGTTGGGGGCGAGCAAAAAGCGTTGTCATGATCTATCTGCAGGGAGGCCCGAGTCACATTGACCTATGGGATCCTAAGGAAAATGTTCCTGACAATGTGCGAAGTTCATTCAAGAGTATTTCAACAAAGGTACCCGGCATACAGTTTACGGAGAACCTGCCTAACCTTGCTGGATTGAATGATCGGTTCACGCTTATTCGGTCTATGAATTACACCCCAAATGGCCTCTTCAACCATACAGCCGCTATCTATCAGATGATGACCGGTTATACGACGGACAAAGTAAGTCCATCAGGTCAACTCGAGCCACCAAATGCAAAGGATTTTCCCAACTTTGGATCAAATATCATACGGTTGAAGCCTTCGCAGGAACCGATGCTGCCATTTGTGATGTTGCCACGACCGCTGCAGGAGAGCAATGTCGTTGGTAAAGGCGGAACAGCCGGTTTTCTTGGTCGTGATTTTGATCCATACACGCTGTACCCAAGTGGGGACGATATGGATATGCACAAGATGGAGAGAATTCGGGTTGATGATTTGCAACTCCGATCCGATGTGTTTGCAAAACGATTAGAGCGACGAGCTCGTTTGCGTGATGTTATCGATCGGACAATGCCCGAGATTGATCAAGCGGTCGAAGAATACAAACTGGATGAATATTATGAGCGCGCCCTCGGCCTTGTTATTTCAGGTCGCGCGCGAGAGGCATTTGGGTTGTCGAGTGAGTCAGCAGCCGTGCGCGATGCCTATGGCCGTCATACCTTTGGTCAAAGTCTGCTCCTTGCAAGACGGCTTGTTGAAGCAGGTACTCGCGTGGTCGAGGTCGTCTGGCCAAAGGTCGCCAACTCAGACAATCATTCTTGGGATCACCACAGGGAACTTGATAGTCGAATGAAAACGCAGTCAGCGCCTATGCTTGATCAAGGGCTCTCAGGCTTTCTTGCTGACATGGATGACCGGGGACTCCTCGATGAAACACTTGTGATTGCTGTAGGTGAATTTGGTCGTTCTCCACAGAAAGGTGTTAGCACATCAGGGAACGGGAATTCTGCAGATGGTCGTGATCACTGGCCATACTGCTTCACCGCGCTAGTTGCCGGAGCCGGTGTTCGTAGAGGATATGTCCATGGAAAAAGTGATGCTACGGCATCAGCGCCTTTAGAAGATGCAGTCCATCCAACGGAATTGTTGGCCACGATCTATCATGCGTGTGGGATCCATCCTGAGACGATCGTGTACAATCATCTCAATCAGCCTCGAGAACTTGTCAAAGCGCACGCGGTGACGAAGTTGTTTGGATAGTGTGATGCCGTAGGGCCATCATCTCTGTCACTAGGCCAGTGCATAGATGGCGATAGCAGTAGTCATCATAAGAGCTGCTATGATGCGGCGGACAAGTGTTTTTCGATCAACTGGCTGTTCGAGGTCATGCCATCCCATCGAGGCAAGGAATGCCCCGAGGCCAACCGCCATAACTCCACGAGTGGATTGAAGGATAGTCCCAAATACTGCTCCAACAAGCCCAAAGCATGTGTAGTGAGCGACCATTGCGATCATCCATGTCAGAGCATACTGAGAAGCCGCTGGCCATCCGACATGGGTTCCTTGACGCAAAACAAATAGGAAAGGGGCAACAATGAGACCACAGAAGACGTAGGTGGTGGTCATGGCAAAACCACTTGCCCATATTCGATGTTGCATGGCGGTCGGTGCTCCATCAGGTGAACTATCAGCAAGAGACACAGCATTGATTAATTCAATAATGAGCAAGTCTGCAATCGCAAAACACAGGCATATTCCTATGACCAACACCAGTGCGTGCCAGGGTGCCGATGTACCTGACTTTTGGAGAAGCGTTGCCGCGAGAATGCTGATTACCACAGCAACCCATTGTATTTCATTGAGGGGGTGTCCGAGTACAAAGGATACGATTATCGCGAGCGTGGCAACCTTGAGTCCAAGTAGTGGGGCAAGCTGAGATGCATGGATCCGCTTCAAAGTAAAAAAAAGAGCTGTTTGTCCTGATAGATAGGCAACTGCTGAGCAGGCAAGAGGTGGTAGCCATATGCCTGGTTCTGGAAGTTGATCAGGAAGAAGAGCCCAACTGAGAGGAATACAGATTATTCCCATAAGCACGTGGGCATAGACAAGTAATTGGAGGCTGCCCCCATCCTGCTTTTGTCCATGATGACGAGACAAGAGGTATGACAAAGCGCTAAAAAACGCATTCGTAAGGCCCGCGAGTATTCCGAGAGTGAGTGTTTGCATGTATTGGTGTCTATTCAACCCATATCTGAAAGCTCTACAAGGGATGTGCATTTAGCATCATCCATGCAACCCCTACAACCTGATCGGCTGTATGAGGCGAGGTTGGGTTTGTCTACCCGTCATGGAGCAAACTTGCCTGTAGAGTTTAGGTAGTTAGGATTTTCTCCCCGCTATGGACAGCGAAGTATGGCCACAGTCGAACACCGTTTTCTTTCTTCATCCCGATCAGGAAAGCGTCGTCCTGATATGAATATAGGCGAATCATGTGACAATCGTGATGCTACCTTACCACGAGATCGGGTGCGCGATCTGTTTGCGCTCGGTCTGCTTGCTGGTTGTTTCTTTCTTGCGGCAGCACTAGCAACATATCACCCCGCTGATCCCCCTGTCTCACGAATTTTTCCTCCGCACGATCAAGCAGAGAATGCCTGTGGTCTCATCGGCTCAACTGTTTCGGCAAACTTGTATGAAGCCTTTGGTCTCGCTGCATGGGTTCTCCTTCTGTGGTTGGTCGCGCTTGATGTTATGCTGCTTCGGCGACGTCCCATGCCTGACCTGCCACTTCGTACGGTCGGTGCGATTGTGAGCCTGCTTGGGGCATGCACACTGCTTGCAATGTTTCTCCCAGTTTCGGTGTACCGGCCCATGTGGGGGCCAGGAGGATATGCAGGTGCGACTGGAATGATGTTTGCAAAAATGTATTTTGCAACGACTGGTGCTGCCATTGTCGTCACTGCCTTCACGGCAGCAGGGCTGTTTCTTGTTGCAGATGCAACGGTGATTTTGATGGCCTCCTGGCTAGGAATCATGTTCCTTGCAATGGCACGATGCGTTTATGGGGTGGGTGGTCATATCGTGCGTTGTCTGAAACGTATACATCTTGGAAAGAGCGTGCAGACAGTGGGGAGCGATGAAGCAGTCGTAGAAGAGGAATACGAAGACGAAGAGGAGATCGACGAAACAGCCGATGATGATGAGCCAGCAATTCGAGTGAAGCGACGGAAAGCTCCCGTACTCGATCAAGAGCATGGAGACGAGAGACCTGATCATACTGACGATGACGTTGTTGAAGATAATCCATCTGAAAATGATGTGAGTGTTCGCAAACCAACGCCGATAAAGTCCCTCACCACAAGACAGTCCAAGCAGGAAGTGCTCGATCTTCGTCCGGATCCTACAGGAGAGTATCAACTTCCCGGCATGGATCTCCTTTTGCCAACTGAATATCTTGAGCTTGAACAACAGGAAGAAGAAGTTCGAGAGCGGGCACGTGTTCTTGAAAAAACATTTGCTGAGTTTGGGTTCAAGGTGCGCGTTGTCGAAATTGAAACAGGACCTGTGATTTCCCAGTATGAAATTGAACTTGAGGCGGGGCTTAGGCTTGCGAAAATCACCAATCTTGGTGATGACCTTGCCATTGCACTGAGGGTGCCGAGTGTACGAATTGTTGCGCCGATTCCAGGTAAAAACTCTGTCGGCATAGAAGTTCCAAATACGTCACGGCAAATGGTTCGGATCCGTGAAGTGATTGAGGAGACACAATCAAAAAGCCGGACAATGAAAATCCCGATTTATCTTGGGAAAGATGTTGCTGGTAATCCTATGGTTGTAGACATGGCAGCCCTTCCACATCTATTGATTGCTGGACGGACGGGGACTGGAAAATCAGTATGTCTCAACTCAATTATTACATCCATGCTGATGACTCGGCGGCCGGATGAAGTTCGAATGCTCATGATTGATCCGAAAATG
>MDSZ01268109.1_pt1 | contig 14347 bp, 11 predicted proteins | sample 811201 | NCBI WGS metagenome assembly MDSZ01 (sample SAMN05326647, study PRJNA326480) | marine metagenome | isolation source: seawater | place: Indian Ocean: North | collected 2010
AACTTAATTGGTGTAAATAACTTTGATAGATTCATAATGAAGTATGCTAATATGGATGATATTGCTGAATGGAATTGGGACGGTCAATTTAGAATGAGATTACATAATTTTTATCTCTTTCTTGATGCTATCGAAATGATTGAACAAAGTGTGTTTGCATTAGAACATAGTTTAGAACAATTACTTAAAAAAGACTTATATCAAGTTATTAGGTCTATTGATGAAATGGTTAAATCTGATGACCCTCGTAGAGTCTTTGAAAAATATAAATCACTATACAATAGAGTTTCTAACGTTAAGAAAAGTATAGTAACAAAAGAAAACAATTTTTTCTAAGGAGATAAAATGAAACTAACCGTAGAACAACTACAAGAACGTATGCAGTACATTCGTGACCACGTTGAATCTTTTAATACAGAAGAACGTGCAACTGCATTAAATAAAATGTATGACCACTTTGAAGAACGAATGATGTTGGCACCTGCATCATCAGTTGATTATTTTCATAACTCTTGGCCCGGTGGATATATCGACCATGTTATGAATATAACTGAAGCAGGTAAAAAATTATTTGAACTTTATCAAGAGTTTGGTTTTAATCTATCATATGATTTAGATGCTGTTATATTTTGTACTATGCATCACGACTTAGGTAAGATAGGAAGTTTAGATGAAGAATACTATAGACCTAATCCTTCTGAATGGCATAGAATCAATCAAGGTAAAATGTACGAAGTTAATCCTAACTTACATCATATGACCGTTACTGATAGAGCAGTCTATACGTTAAATCATTTTAATGTTAAATATACTGAAGAAGAGTATTTAGGATTAAGACTTGCAGATGGTATGTATGAAGAAGGTAATAAATCTTATCTTATGGGTTTTGGCGAAAACTCTAAAATGAAAAGTAATTTGCCACAATTAGTTCATCAGGCTGATATGATTGCAACTCGATTTGAAACTGAACGATATATGTTTAGTGAAGATGCTAATATACCTTATGCTGATATTTTAGGTATTGAAATCGAACAATCAGTTGAAGAAAACGTAGAAGAAGTGGTTGAGACTAAGAAAGAAAAACCTAAAGTAGATAATGATTACAAGAATCAATTATTTGAAGATTTATTTGGAGATAAGAAATGATTATTGAAGGAATATTAGGATTATTATTAGTTACAAGTATAACTGCTAATCTTATTCAACTTAAACGTCAAGAAACTTTAGAAGCTTGGTTTGAAGAAATGTCAACAGACTTAACACAAATTCAAACAGAAATACAAGAGATTGACGAAAAACAATGGTTCGAAGAAGATGATGAAGTAGGAGATACTTTCAGAAGAATAAAAGAAACAATTAACAAATTAGATAAATTCACAGGAGTAGAAGAAGATGCCGAAGAAGCGTAGAAAAAAAAGTAAAATGTATTTTGGTCAAAAAACTGAAGATGCTATAGTAAAATACAATGGGATGGAACTTGATGACCCTGAAAGAGATACTTTATTTAGAGAAAGTATTTATTATCCAATTAGAAAGATTGCTGAAAATTTAATTCACACGTATAAATTTTATTATTTTGATGTTCCTACAGAAGAAGTGATAAATGAAGTAGTGGCTAATATGGTAATCAATATGAAGAAGTATCAACAAGATAAAGGTAAAGCATTTAGTTACTTTTCTGTAATCGCTAAAAACTATCTGATTTTGAATAATAATAAAAATTATAAGATGGGTAAAATTCACGATAATCTTGATGTAATGGATTACAATAGAAATCCTGGTTCTGAAGCAGATGAAGCAGGTGTAAAAGATTTTAAATTAGAAGTCTTTGACCAAATGGTAGATTATTGGGAAGAAAATTTATTTAAAGTTTTTAAGAAAAAGAAAGATATTGCTGTTGTAGACGCATTACTTTATTTAATGAGAAATAACAAAAATATAGAAAACTTTAATAAGAAAGCTTTGTATATTTTAATTCGTGAGATGAGTGGTTCTAACACTCAACACATAACACGTGTTATAAATGCTATGAAAAGAAAGCAAAATGCTCTAATAAGAGACTTTAGAGATAAAGGAATAGCATTTAAACATAACGTTACAGGGTCCGTTTTTATATAAAAATTGTATCTTTCTTAGTTAATATATATTTATTATTAACTAAGGAACATACATATGTCGGATTCTTTTGAAGTCTTTGAAGGCAAAACATTAGCTGATGTCTTCAAAGACATCTACAACAACTCGCAAAGTAACAAAAAACAAATAGAAGTTCTAATGAAGGACTTGTTAAAGTTTGTTACGGATACTGCCTCGGCCGTTGCTCTCGTTCCTATATTAAAAGAATATCTTGATGTTTCTGTTCGTAATGACGAGCAGTTAATAAAACTTGCCTCAATAGTTCAAAAACTTGCTTCTGCAGAATCTAAAGGTTCTGAGAGTGAATTTGGATTAAGTGAACTTGAGAAAGAACAATTAATGTCAAATCTTGGCGATACAATAAAAGATATACAAGATGAGAGTGATAGAATCAATGAAGAGATAGAAACTAAACAAACATCATTTCCTGAGAGTTAACAATGTCTTTATTTGATAGAAGTGACTCCGGTCTTGTTGATTTAGATGATGTTTTTCATTTTGTAAAAGAGCAAATTGGTCAAATAAAAAGAAAAATATTTAAAGTACCATATGGTGAAGTAGTATTTGAAGGCGAATCAGATGTTGAACCTGTAACTATAAAAAATATATCACATCAAACTTCAGATGCTTTTGTGATGCCAGCGTCACAACATTTTATATCAAAACCTGTAGACAGAGAAATAGTTCCTCTTTTCAGTTATATGGGTGAAAGTTTTTATGGTCATCCAATGCCAATACATCAGAGTAGTCGTAATCACGGAAAGATAGAGCTTACTCGCACAAAATATTTTAAAGCAAGTGATGTTACTACAAGACCTATAGAAATAGCACCTGGTGATGTTGTTGTACAAGGAAGGTTAAATCACTCAATCAATTTAGGTAAATCTCAGTTTGCAGATTATCCTGCTATTAAAATTGCAAACAATATACATAGTAGAGATGTGAAGAAACCTTTTATAAGTGAAAAACAAATTACAAGAGAAGAGCAAGATTTAAATTACCCAATGTTTTATAATGTAAACCTTGATGGAAGTTCTATACATATGTTAGGGGGCGGAGGTACCGGTATAGATTTAGCAGAAGAAGTAGAACTATCCGGTAAGAAAGGTCATAAAGATTTTCTTGAAAGAAGTTTAAATAATACTTTTACACCTGACCGTCAAGTAGGAAAAACTTTAAATAAAATATTAATATCTTCAGACCATTTAATTTTTTATACCAAAGGTCTTGATGCACCTGCAGGTCATAATATAGAAATGTTAGCGTCCGGCAACGTTTTTATAAACTCTTTTCAAAACGTAATAATATCTACACCAAAAACTTCAAAAAATCAAGAACAAGTGATTGGTAGAATACAACTTGGGAATGGTGAGAATCCTACAGGATTGCCTTTATCTACTATGCAACCTGTTGTAAAAGGTGTAGATTTTCAAGAAGCTATGAATGAAGTAGTTTCAATATTTAATTTTATCAGAAGTCAATTTAAATCATTAGCTAATGGTGGTATTGGTGTAGATAGAAGAGGTGTTGGTCACGCTTATTCTTTGAAAGGGGCGCCTATAAAAATTTTAGAAAGAAAGATTGAAACATTAGAAAAAAGATTATCTGAAACTTTAAGTGATAAGGTATATACAGAATAATGGGATTAGTAGACGGATTACAAGAAACATTAATGTCTCCTCTGAATAAATTAACAGAGTATAAAGACAATGAAATACCTAAAATGCAAAGACAATCTGCAGATGAAGGTAAAGTTCCTGATGGTATACCTGAAAAAATAAAACAAGTTCAGAAATATAAAAAAACCGTAGACAAAATAACTACTGCTCTTCGTGCTATAGAAAATACTATAACAGCTATTGAAGTAGCTAAAGGTGTTGCTGAAGCAGCTAAAGCCGCAGGTCAAATAGGAAGTGCATTAGTTCCACCCGCAGCTGCTGCGTCTGTATTACAAGAGAAAATTGTAGAAAAAGTAAAAGAAGAAATAGCAGAAGCTAAGTCACAACTAAAATCTATCGATTTAATTAAAGACGAACTACTTAAAGTTATAATAGCAATTATAATAGCTTTGTTAGCTTTACGTGCAAGAGGTGGCGGTAATCAAGGGAAAGGAACTGATAGTGGTGATAGCAGAAAAGATGATAAATTAGATAAAGAATTACAAGATGAATTAACTGCGCTTGAATCTCAAATAGGTGAGAGTACAGACGATGATGATGATTCAGGTGGCGGTTTACAAACTATAGTAAAAACAACAACTGCTCAAGGTACAACACAAACAGGTGGTACAGGTGGTACCGGAGGCGGAGGAAGCACCGGAGGCGGTGGTGGATATTAATACGTAGGAGGTATTATGAAAACAAGTCAATTTAAAAAATTAATAAATCAAATGATACGTGAAGAAGTCAAAAAACAACTTGGCGAGATATTTATTAATGAAATTAAGTCTAAAAGGTCTACGCCAATTCAAGAGTCTGTTGAGACATCAGAATACCCAAAGTTAGGTGGTAAAACTTTCACGACAAATGATATGGCTGATTTATTAGGCTATGGTGATATGAAACCAAATGGAAAAGGTATGTCAAATCAAGGTGTAGCAGAAATAGCACAAAAAGCAGGAGTAGCTCCTGAACAAATTGACCCTGATGTACAGAAGGCTATCACTAAAGATTATCGTGAACTTATGAGTAAAATGAATCTGAAAAAATAATGAGTGTAAGAGACATAGATTTAGACCCGGATAAAGTATTTGGAATCGGATTTCCTTTAAATTACGATTCTCAAGCCGCAGGGTTTTTTACGCAAAATAAAAAATATTATCAACAAATTCAAGATAATATTAAAAATTTGCTTATGACATCAAAAGGAGAGAGACCTGGAAATGTTGAGTTTGGCTCTGATTTACGTTACGTTATTTTTGAACAAAATGAACCTGCTTCTTTAAAAGAATCAGTAGAAGAAAAAATCATAGACGCGCTTGAACAATTTTTACCATTTGTAACTTTAGTAGATACTAAATTAAGTTCTAATGGTAATACATTAAATATAGTAGCGAGATTTGATACTGAATTTACAGATGAAATAGTTCAAGTACTATTAGGCTTCGAAGGCGGTGCTGCGGCAGATAGTAGCACTAATGCAGGATATTAAGGAGAAGTAAATGGCTATTCAAGTCAAAGAAAAAGAAGTTAAATATTTAAATAAAGATTTTAATTCGTTAAAATCTTCTTTAATAGAACACGCAAAAACTTACTTTCCAAATTCATATAATGATTTTAATGAATCATCACCTGGTATGATGTTTATTGAAATGGCCGCATACGTAGGTGATGTTTTATCTTTTTATATAGACAATCAATTTAAAGAGTCTTTATTAGCATATGCTGAAGAAACTAAGAGTATATTTCAAATTGCACAATCAATGGGTTATAAACCAAAATTATTATCATCTGCACAAGCAGAAGTTGATATATTTCAAACGGTTCCATCTGTTGGTAGTGGTGTTAACAATAGACCTGATTTGACATATGGTTTAATTATAAAAGAAGGAACTCAATTAAGTTCAACTTCGGGTGTTGATTTTTATCTGACAGAAGATGTTAGTTTTCAATTTACTTCAAGTAGGTCACCTGCACAAATATCTGTATTTGAAACAGGTGGTGGTGAACCAACATCATATCTTATGAAAAAAACTATATCGTGTATGTCCGGTAAACAAAAAAGTGAAACATTTACATTTGGTAATGCAAAACGATATAATAAAATACGTTTAAAACAAAGAGGTATAACAGAAATAGTTTCTTGTACGGATAGTGATGGTAATAGTTGGCACGAAGTACCTTTCTTAGCACAAGATACCGTTTTTGTAGACGCAGAAAATAATGCTGATTTAAGTCCTGAAGATTCTCAATATGCTGATAAAGCACCTTATATTTTAAAATTGAAAAAAACTTCACGTAGATTTACAACATATATTACAGAAAACGGAGCTACAGAGTTACGTTTTGGTGCTGGTAATAGTAATAATCCTGATGAAGAGATAATTCCTAATCCTGATAATGTTGGTTCAAGTCTACCACACGGTACTGCAAAGTTAGATGCGGTATTTGACCCAAGTAATTTTTTGAATACAAAAGCATATGGATTAGCTCCTGCTAATACTACATTAACTATAACTTATAGATACGGTGGCGGTCTTAATCACAATGTTAGAGTTGGAACTATTAATAAAATTGTTAATCCGGTATATGGTGCTACTAATTCTTCAGCTAATGCAGGTTTATTACAAACATCAAAAAATTCTTTGAGTTGTAATAATGAGAAACCTGCGACAGGAGGTAAAGGTGCTGAAAGTATAACTGAAGTTAGAAACAATGCACTCGCTTATTTTCAAGCACAAGGCAGAACTATAACTAAAGAAGATTATATGATGCGGGCATTGACTTTACCATCAAGATTTGGTAGTATAGCAAAAATATATATTGTACAAGACCAACAATTACAAGAAGGTAAAAATTTAGATAATAAAGTTAAAAGTAAAAGAAAAAAACGAAACAAATTAACTGCTTCCAAACCTGTACCTAATCCATTAGCTTTAAATTTATATTGTTTAGGCTATGACCAGGCTAAAAGTTTAATTCCTTTAAACGATGTTGTAAAACGTAATTTAGCAACATATTTAAGTGAGTATCGACCTGTTACAGATGCAGTAAATATAAAAGATGCTTTTATAATTAATATAGGTATTAGATTTAGTATAATAACAAGAGTTGGTTATAATAAACAAGAAGTGTTACTTAAATGTTTTAGCGTAATTAAATCACATTTCGCACCTGATAATTGGCAAATCAATCAACCGATTGTATTACAAGAGTTGCAACAAGAAATTGCATTAGTTGATGGTGTTGCCGCACTTGTAGCACCTATAGATGATAATCCTGATAAACTTCCTATTATAATTTTTAATAAATATGAAATGACAAATGGGTACTCAGGTAATATTTATGATATAGGTTCTGCAACAAAAGATGGTGTGATTTACCCATCACTCGACCCAAGTATATTTGAGTTAAAATATCCTTCACGTGATATTTCAGGAAATGTAACTGCTGACTCTGCTACTGCGGGTGGAGGATATTAGGAGTAACTAATGCACTTATTTACATACGCAACTGAAGACAATTTTATATTTGAAGCAAGTCAATCTGTTAACTATGGATTAGACGAAATATTAGAAATAAGAAAAGAAGTTGATGACGCTGGTATTAATGTTAATGTTTCAAGAATTTTAATCAAATTTGATTTAGCACATCTTAGCCAAAGTGTAGTTGATGCGGGTGCAAGTTCTACTGCTAAGTATTATTTAAATTTATACGATGCAGGTAGTGTAGGTTTGGCACCAAGTCAAACACTATATGCGTATCCGTTGAACGCTGATTGGAGTATGGGTAGAGGAAAATTTTTAAGTGACCCACCAATCAAAGTTGGTAGTAGTTGGGGTTATACTGATAGTGAGGCTTTAGGCACATATTGGACAGGTAGTACTTTAGATACCGGTGGTGGATGGAAATCTGTTCCAGCGTCAAGTCAATCTTTTGTTCACACTTCTACAGAACTTGATATGAGAATGGATGTCACTAATATTGTAAACTCTTGGTTAGATGGAAGTAATACAAATTATGGTTTTATAGTTAAACGTTCAGGGTCTATAGGTAATAGTGATTTGAATACAGATGAAGGAAGTTCAGATGCCCTAGGTACTTTTAAATTCTTTTCTCGTGATACACACACAATTTATTCACCAAGATTAGAAGCAGTTTGGGATTCATCTATTTGGTCTACCGGTAGTTTAGAAAAACTAAATGCTTCAGAGTTAGAAGACATAACTATTTATTCACCAAATTTAAAATCAAAATATTCTGTAAACTACGATGGTAAATTAAGAATTGTTGGCAGACCTACTTATCCAACATTAACTAATTCACCCACAGCATCTAACTATCACAAGGTGCAATATTTACCTTCAGGCTCATTGTATAGTGTTGAAGATTCTTATACTGAAGATATCATTATACCATACGGTTCAGGGTCAAAGATTTCTTGTGATTCACGTGGTAATTATATTGATTTAAATACAAGTGGATTACAAACACAAAGAGAATATAAATTAAAAATAAAAATAGTTAGTGGTTCTTATGCTGGAAGTTCAGGAACAGACATTGAAGTTATTGATAACAATCTTACATTTGCGGTAAAATAATGCCTTACACAAAAGAACAATTAGAAAATAACGAGTACTATCAAAACTTGAAACTCGAAGCAGAACGTGAATACGAAGAAAATAAAAATGCGCTCTTAGCAGAATTTGAATTTTCATCTTCTATGGATGGCGGAATGAATAGTAAGATACCAAGATTAGCAGGCCCACGTTCTCCTATTCAATCTTTTGAAAATCCTGCTACAGGCCAACCAAGTGATGACCCTACTAATTGGATAACTATTAAAAGAGACACGCCTCAGTTTAAACGTGGTGATGGTTTGAATGAAGTATTAAATAGAGAATTTACGGATTTATAATGGCAAGTAAATTATCGATAAGAGACAAACAATTATTAGATACCGGTAGAAAATTTATACCAGGTACTAAAAAATATGAAGGTGGACTATTTGGTTCACAACTCGCAGACTTAATGGGTTCTGAAGATTTCGTTTTACTTTCTGTTGTTGAACCATCTACTGATAGAGTTATAACTACTCAAGAATTTGCACCAATAACTCAAAACGAAAATATAATTGTTAAGCCTGGTATTGATTTAAGAAATATGGGTTTTGTTTCAGGAAGATTTAAATTTAAATATGAATTTTTTAGAAGACTTGCAGGTAGCGACCAAGTAGTTTTAATTAGAACAGATGAAGGTAATGAAGGCGTAATATATGATGGTCCTTTCTATATCAATGCACAAAACGAATATAAGTCCGGTGGTCCAAATCAACCTGATAGTTTTAACTTAAAACCTACAAAATTAAATTATGAAATAAAAGAGATTGGCGGTTCGAGACAAGAAGTTAAAATACGAGCGAGAAATATAAACGATGATGTTTATAAAGAAGCTTTTTATGAAAGACAATTTGCATTTAAAAATATTATTGTTGATAATGAATATAGAGAAGTAACAGGAAGAAATCCTGAAGTAAGATTTTTCAATCCATTCAATCCTGATATGAGTTCGCCTTCTAATTTTGGGTTTAGTGCAAACTCAGGCGGTCCACCACAAGATGATGACCCGACTTCTACACACTTGATATTAGAACAGGGTGCTGGTTTTCGTTTTAAAGAAATAATGGAAGGCGGTACGATACGTATCAAAAATGCTTATCAAATTGGTGAACGTGAAGAAATATTAGTAACAGACGCTAACATCATAAATAATCCAAGTGGTGACCAAGTTATGTTTGGTGATGATTTAAAACCACAGAAACCAATTGGTGTTTTTGATGATGAACTACATAGTGATGCAGTTATGACAGAAGCGTGGTCTTCAGGTATACTTGGATTTAATTCACCATTTGACCCACACTACGGTACAGCCGCAACAGGTTATCACGCTAAATGGGTAAGTGGTGAAGGTCGTAATGGCGGTGCTTGTATAAAGTTTATTGATAAGAATGCTATTTATAGAAACGATACTATTTGGCCAATCGTCAATGGAGAAAAATCAACCGTACATAGACCATTAGTTATTTCAACAAATCTTCCTGCTATTTCAAATTATGGTGTTACTCCAGGACAAGATTTATTTTATATTAGTTATTTTCAAAAATCATCTGTATTAGAAAAAGGTGCTACTATAACACTTAAATATGGTGCAGGGTTTGGTGCTGGTGAACCAAGACCACAATCACCACCTGATGGATATCACGTTCCTGGCACAGACGTTGGTGATGTGCCTGATAGTGTACCTCAAGGATATTTAGCAGAACCAACAGAGCCGAGACCTTCAGGAGAGATAACAGGTAACGATGGTGAAGGATTATTATCACCTAATAAACAATGGTATGTTTCTTCTATACAAAATGGATTATATGTTTGGGAAGTAAATTATGACACATATAATATTGAAGATGGTTCAACTGAAGGTATTGTTGGTATAAGAAAAGTAAACTCTTTAACTACAACTGACGGTCCTGATGGAACACAAAGAAATTGGGTATGGAGAGGTTCTACTTGGACACCTGAGATTCCACCTGATATACCTGGTTGTACTAATCCTGCGGCACTAAACTATCAATCATATGCAGACACCGATGACGGCTCTTGTACTTTTCAACAATCTGTTTTACCGGAAGCCGCTAACTTTGATGTAGTGTTTAAATGTAGACATCAAGAATATTTTGACAATACTCAATGGGATTCATTTTCAGGAGCACACGCTACTTTCTTTTTGAAGTACGATGACACTTTACAAGATTATCACATTTGGCAATCACGTTTTGGTGGTGCTGAACAAGCAGTTCAATATAGATTTGGTATCGCAACAATGTTTGGTAATGCCGCTCAAACATCAGACCATCAATTAGGTGAGAGTAACGTTACGGTTAAAAAAGATGGTTCTAAAATAGGAACATCTATAGATGAATCAAATCCTGGTCTGATTGCATTAATGACAAGATATGGTAAAATAAAAGATATAGCAGAGTATCACAGATATGGTGATGGTTATTCAAATAAGAAAAAAGTATTAATAATGTATATTTCATTCAATCAAGACTATAGAGATTTTCTTGAAAGTAATGGTGCATCAGAAGACCAAGCACAAGGTATTGTTGTAGAATATAACTCTGTAGGAAACTTGATAGAACAAATTGAATTTTTTGCTGATGAAACAAAACAAGAAAATAGTGTAGGTACGTTAGATGAAATGCCACACTCTGTTTTTGAAGACAGAGGAAATAAAGGTGACCCAAGATATTGGTTATTAACTACAACAGGTACACCTGCAAGAGTAAAAACTGCAGGTGGCTCTCGTATTATAGACCCATTTAAAAACAATGATGATTACTTTGAATATTGGATTGGAAATGGTCTTGGTACTTTTACTTCTATTTATGGTGATGACTCAACTGAAAAATATATAGGTATATCAGAAGACCAAGTTTACGCTACAGAGTTGAGTGCTACTGCAGATGGATTACCTGGATATCCAAAACCTATATCAGAAGTTTTTCCTGGTGTTGGTATAAAAAATTTATACATACAATATGGATGTGCTAATCCATTTGCGAGCAATTATGGTGAAATATCTGAAGGCGATGCGGCAGGTACTAATCCTCTTCAAGCAAAGAAAGAACAAATCAATAATCTTGATGTAGGTGCTACTATTCCGTTTGGCGATACACCTGTAAAAATAGTTGCAGAAAATGCAACTGAAAGATTACCGTCTCTTCCAAATAGAATATTTCTTGAACAGAGAAAATCTACTTTGTTACGAAGATTAGACTCACCTGATTTAAGATTACGAAGAACAGAGAATATTCCAAATGTTGATGGCGGTAATTGTGATTTTTCTGTTAGTAATGACCCGTTAAAAAATGGTACAATGTCACCAAATGGTTTTTGGAAATGGAATGGTCCTGATGCAGTTTGGGAATATCAAGGAGACTCACCCGCAGCTATCACTTATAAAGCAATCGAATTATCAGGAACAACTAATCGTACAGAAAATCAATGGGAACAATTTGAAGGAACTGCTCCTATACCTGAAGATATTTTAACTAATACTCCAATGGAACTTGTTATCGAAGGACACGTAATAGGTGGTTCAGATGGCGGTAATAAACAAGGTATTGTTTGGGTTGATGATTTTGATTTGAGATTTCAAAAGCCAAACGAAACTTCTACACAAGGAATATTTGCTGATTATAATGGAACTATAATAAATGTAGAAGGTGATGATATTTTAAAACTTGATAAAAGTTTTGACCAAGTAGGTGAAGAATTAGGTGCGTTGAGTACTCCGTATAATAATCAGAGAACTGATATCACACGTGGCGGATTACCAGGAGACACTACAAGAGCATATACAGACTTTGAAATACGTTACAGAGTTAATGATGCAGAAGAATTGAGAACTTACGTTGATGTACGTGGTAAAAAATATTTAACGACTAATTTTAAACAAGATGTTATAAGTGAACCTTTATATCCACACGCCTTAGTTTATAAATTATATAATAAATTAGATGGCAATGTTTCTAAATTTGACGGAGTTAAAATTGTAAAAGAAATGATGTTGCCATACGAAGACACTATAGATTTAGTAGATTATGTTCCAAGTGAAATAAAAGGTACGGTTTTATTAAGTCCGAAACTTGAAGATTCTGAAAGTCCTGTTCGTGCAAGAGCTACTAATTTTAAAACAGAATCAGATATTGTTACAAACAATACTGAAATAAAAGAAAAACTTCAAGATATGATTTTATCAGGTTCAACTGAAGAAGTTGAGATGAATATTCCTTATGAAAAAGGTTTTAGAGAATTTGTGAATTTTTCATCAGCTGAAAAAAGAATCAGAAATTTTAAATATAAATTAGAATTAATAGAAAGTTATACACAGAGTTCTGCAAGTTCAGCTACACTAACACAAGCTCCTATGTATAAAGAAAAAACTCAAGTTAAGATATGGCACGATAAAATACGAGAAGTTAAAAATTCATTTGATGGTTTTGAGAATTATATGTACTATCAATCAAGTTCTTTTTTCACTTCATCTATGGGAACATTTTATGATAATGCGTGGCCAAAGTTGAGTGGCGCGGGTACGATGACAAGTCCGTATGTTCTCGCACACACTACTTCTTCAGAAGGAGCGGCGTGGTTTAATAGACAAATCGCAAGTGGGTCTGAATACGATAGTAGAAATGGTTCTTACTTAATAAATAACACACCAAATTTTGTTACAGAAGACTCTTCTAATGCCGCATATCTTGATTTTATAAAAATGACAGGTCATTATTTTGATAAGATTTATCAATTTATAAAACAAATGGGTAATATAAACGATAGAAGAGAAAGTATTACTGAAGGATTATCAAAACAATTATATTACTCTGTTGCTAAAAGTCTCGGATGGAGTTTGCAAGATGGAAAAGATTTAGTAGACTTGCCAAACTTTTTATTAGGACAATCTGCTGATAGTGGTTCTTCTGAAACATTTACAGAAATAGAAAGAAGTGAACAAGATATTTCACGTGAAATATGGTCACGTATTGTTTCTAATATGCCGTATTTCTTAAAGACTAAAGGAACCGTACGAGCATTTAAAGGATTAATAAATTGTTATGGTATACCAAGTTCAATATTGAGAGTTCGTGAGTACGGTGGACCTGATACACCAAGTTCTGTTAATTATGCTATTGACAGAAAATTTACAAAAGCACTTGGATTTGATGGCGGACAAAAAGTAACATTTCAATGGCAAATAGCTTCTGCTTCTGTAGCAGGTGACACGCCAGGATATCCTGATGCTGTTGAGTTTAGATTTAGAGCACCTACAAGTAGAAATCAACTTATATGGAACAGAGGAACTAATATGGGTGTTCTTATGAAAGATAATGGTTCTGCAGATAATATAGGTTCTGTATGTTTCTTTTTATCGGGTTCAGGTGGTATGAAAGCAGTATCGTCTTCTAACATACCAATTTATGATAATGAATTTTATAGTGCGATGATTCGTAGAACTACACATAGTGCTTCTTTAGATGTAGCAGTAGATTATAATTTAGTAGTCAAAAAGTATGATGCTGGTATCGACAGATTTCAATATGTATCAGATACTACATTATCTATAGATGGTACTAATGCGGCAGGGAAAACTTTTAATCAATCTTGGCAAACTTCAGGTGATTTTTCTATTGGAGGTTCAAGTACTATTACAGGTGCTGTAACAGGTGCGCTTGATTTTAATCAACAACCTATACAAAGATTTTCAGGCTCATTGATGGAATTTAGAATATGGACAGAAGTTTTAAGCACTGCTTCTTTTGACAATCACGTTGCTAATCCAAAAGCATATAATGGTAATAACATCTCATCATCGTATGAACACATTGTTTCACGATATTCGTTTGATGATAATAAAGATTTAAGTAGTGATACTTCTATTTTAGATGTCTCTGCTAAAACAACTGAAACACAGAATGCGATAGCTTCAGG
>MDSZ01190748.1_pt1 | contig 14345 bp, 8 predicted proteins | sample 811201 | NCBI WGS metagenome assembly MDSZ01 (sample SAMN05326647, study PRJNA326480) | marine metagenome | isolation source: seawater | place: Indian Ocean: North | collected 2010
CGTTTTGGTCTGAGGTACTTGAGGCCCGGCCCGTAGTTATAGCGGTGGTCCGTTCCCCCAAAGCAGTAGCTCAATCTTTGAATAAGCGTGATGGCATTCCTTTAGTTTATGGGGAGCGGTTAACTGGAACTTACCTAAATACTTTGCACAAAGACATTGAAGAGTTGCCAAATCTTGTATTGCATTATGACGAGATGCTAAAAGATCCTCGATCTTCGGTTGAAATTTTATTCGAATTTTTAGCGACTAATGAAATTGCCATCTCTACAGAGACAGAGGCGGCAATTTCTGCGATAGATCCTACTGACAACCATTATGTTGAAGGAGAGAATTCTGAGGTTTCTCCGCTTGTGAAATTGCATGGAAATTCACTAAAGGATTTTGATCGCTTGCCGGAACTTAGTACCGATGAAAAATCTTTAGCGAGTTCTTTAGCAGAGAAAATTCAAATCACTAATCATTACAAAGGAGTACTCAATAGCAAAGATGAACAATTGGACAGCGTCGCCAAGCTTCTTGAGAAAGCAGAATTTGATGCTAAAAAGTCACAAGTAGATGCTAAAAAGTCACAAGCAGATGCTGAGAATCTACGAATAGAAGTAGGAGATCTAACTCTTGAAAAAGATCGAGCCCTAGCAGAAGTTGAGGCTATCAGAGCATTTCGCATGGCAGAAGTGGCTTCAACGACATATCAGCTCGCTGCTCTTATGACTCGCAATGGAGCAAAATTGTTTCCAGTGGACACACGGCGCCGTGCTTTTGTTTCTTTTTTTCTGCGGGTTGGACGTAGACTTTACTCTTTTCTGAGAAATGCAAGGAAGGTATCAGAAAAAAAAATCGAAAATATAAGTTTTCCTGAATTGAGAGATGGTCAATTGCCACCTCCAGTTGCTTTTGAAACTAGACAAGAACCAGAGGTCTCTATTGTTATTCCAGTACATAATCAACTGGCGTTCACTGCACAATGTTTAGAATCAATAGCAAAATCAAGAAATAATGTTTCTTTTGAAGTAATAGTCGTAGACGATAAATCTTCAGATCTCACCAGCAAGTACTTGAGGACCTGCTCAGGGGTAAGGCAAGTTAATAATTCTGAGAACTTAGGCTACTTACGTTCTACAAACCGTGGAGCTGAACTCGCTTCTGCTCCTTTTATTGTTCTTTTAAATAATGACACCACTGTTTCGGATGGCTGGTTAGACGAACTTATAGCTACATTCAATAGATATCCCGATACTGGAATTGTTGGTGCGTCACTGATCTATCCTGATGGACGATTGCAGGAAGCCGGAGGAATAATTTTTACTGATGGAACTGGCTGGAATTATGGGCGTCTACAAGACCCAGAAGATGAAATTTTCTCTTTCGTGCGCGAAGTAGATTATTGCTCTGCCGCTTGTATTGCTGTTCGGAAAAAGATGTGGGAGCAAATCGGAGGTTTCGATGAGCGTTTTGCCCCCGCCTATTATGAGGACACGGATCTTGCTTTTATGGCTCGATCTTTAGGATGGGAAGTTAGATATCAACCAAAGGTTCAGATAGTCCATTACGAGGGGGTTTCTCATGGCACTGAAGAATCTTCTGGTTTAAAGGCATATCAAAAAGTTAACCATGAAAAATTTGTTGAAAAATGGGCGTTAGAGCTTAAAAAACAATATTCAAAAGGCCTAGAGAATGTTTTGAGAGCATCAACTCGAAGGTCACGAGGGCGCATTTTTGTAGCAGACTATGAAGTCCCGCAGTGGGATCGTCATTCAGGTGCTTTAAGGATGAGTCGAATCTTAAACATTCTTGTCGAACTGGGTTGGAACGTTACTTTCGTTCCAGGAAATAATGATTTAACTGAACCTTATACCAGTGAATTGCAGCAGCAAGGTATTGAGGTGGCACGTATCAGTGGCTCTATTCAGGAATATTTGCTGTCTAAAGGGAAAAATTCTTTTGATTTAGCACTTCTGTCAAGACCAGAAGATGGATCACGATGGCTTTCTGCATTTAGAACGTATTTGCCTGAAACACCCATCATTTATGACACCGTTGATTTACATGTAGTTCGAATGCAGCGAGGACGGTCTTTAGGGCGAAGCAATTTGTCGTTAGAGGAGGAAGAGCGTATAACTAGCTTGGAGAGCGAACTTATTAAAGCGGCTGATTTGACCTTTGTAGTCTCTGAAACTGAAAAAGACTGGTTGGCTAAAGAAATTCCTAATGCTCCAGTTCATGTCATTGGCAATGTTCATTCTGAGGATCTGAGCAAAACAGCATTCGAAGACAGAGACGGATTACTTTTTGTCGGTAGCTGGGCGCATCCTCCTAATCAAGACGCTATTGAATTTCTCGTTAATGAAGTGATGCCGCTTTTATGGGAAAGCAATCCAAATCTAATTTTGAATCTTGCAGGATCAGGCATACCGATGCAATTTGGGGCAAAAGAAAATAGAGTCATTTGTCACGGCTGGGTGGAAGATCTCGCACCGCTGTATAACAAGGTTCTAGTTTCAGTAGCTCCTTTGCGTTATGGAGCGGGCCTAAAAGGAAAAGTTGGAGAATCAATGTGCCGTGGGGTTCCTGTAGTTGGAACTAAAGTTGCTTTTGAAGGATATGAAATCGGTCAACACGCCGAAATTATTCAATCTGATACTCCCGAAGGGTTAGCAAAAGCGATTTCGGAGATTTCGACTCAAAAAGAAATATGGGAAAAATTACGACAGAGCGGAAGAAAGTTAGTAGTTGAAAAACTAGGAGTGCAGCAAATATCACAGAATCTCGAATCCGCATTGACTTCTATCGATGGTTCTTTGAGGAAATAAAATGAAAGTCGCCTTAGTCGCGCCGCTTCCTCCCTTTCGAGGTGGCATTGCTCAGCATTCAGCTCAGTTAGCAAAGGCACTGATAGCGACTCAACATAATATAACTCTGTATAGTTGGCGCTCTCAGTATCCAAAAATGTTCTATCGGAGACCAGAAATTGATACGTCTGTAACCGCTTTTTCTGATGCCGAGAAAGTCTTGCAATGGTGGAATCCATTCTCTTGGATTTCATTAGGTAAAAAGTTACGTCATGCAGATTTAATCATTTTTCCTTGGACAGTGCCATTCCATGCGCCCCATTATTTAACCATGATGTCAATATCTAAAACACCCGCAGTACTTATGGTGCATAATGCTCTTCCGCATGAGCCATTTCCTGCAGCTCGCTTTCTTGCTCGGCAAGTTTTCAAACGTTCTTCGCGACTAGTTACTCACGCGAGATCAGTTGCTAATGATTGCAAAAAACTGGCAGAGGAGGTTGATTCATTAGTTGTAGATCACCCTCTGAATTTGCCAGTTCTCCCAAGCCCGGTTCCTTCGATGCCGCCATTTCGCTTATTAGCGCTGGGTTATCTACGTCATTACAAGGGAACTGATTTAGCTATCGAAGCAGTGGCTCATCTCAAAAAACGAGAGAAGGTGGTTCATCTAACTGTGGCAGGTGAGCCGTGGGACGGGAATCAGGAGTACTGGGAAAAATATGTCGAAGAACTTCAGGTTGATAATGAAGTTACTTTGAAGTTGGAGTACCAGTCAGATTCAGATCTGGTGGACTTACTTTCTGAACATCATGCCCTGATCGCTCCGTATCGTTCAGCGACTCAATCCGGGGTTGTGGCGTTAGCTTTAGGTGCAGGTAGGCCAGTAATAGCAACGAGAGTTGGAGGTCTTCCTGAAGTTGTGACGGAAGGCGTAAATGGGGCTTTGGCCGAGCCTGAATCTCTGGAATCGCTTGTTGAAGCCACTCTCCGAGTTTATGACTCTTTTCCCAGTCTCATTAATGGCAATGAGGCTAAACCAACTTCTTGGATGCATGTAGCGATAGCGCTGTTAGGTGAAGACTAGGCGATGATTGGTGCAGTTATTTCACGAAATGGAACATCTAGTTTCGATTATTTGCCTGATGGAGTTGCATCAAAGAAAGAAACGTTTCAAGACAAAGAAATAGTTTTCTGGTGGACTCCGTCTTCACGAGTTTCGTTCGCTTCTTCCTCAAACCAAGAAGCCGAAGAAGTGTTAGTCGTAGTTGTCGGTGCTGGTATTGATTTGATGCCAACAGAAATTACAAACGCTGAGATTATTTTACGATGCTTTCTCAAAGAAGGACTTACTGAGGTAGAAAAAATAGTTGGAGAGAGCGTCGTTTTGATTTATGAATCGTCTAAAGACAAGTTGCACTTAATAAGCGATAACGACAAGGTTCATAGAGTTTATTGGACGCATAATGATCGCCAGACAGTTGCGACTGTAAGACTATCTGATCTACTTAGATTTGTATCTGATCTCAAACTTCATGCTTCGGCAGTTAAGGAGTATTTTTATTTCGGCTACGTACCATCGCCAAAGACTATGCATGATGGAGTTCATGTTACAGAACCATCAGTTACGGTCACGTTGTCAGGTGGGGCCGAGGTCTCAAAAGCCGAACGAAATACTTCAATTACAGATAAAAAAATTCATATAGAAGATGCTGAGAAACAGACTTTAGATTACGTCATAAAGGCTATAAACAAGCGAATTTTGCCGGATGAACCGATTCACGCTTTACTATCAGCTGGCTATGACTCGACTTTACTTGCTATTGGTTTACGCCAACGTACAAGTAAAGCATTAGCTCATGTAATGGGTTTTGAAGATCGTCAAGATAACGAGAATGAAGCTGCCGCAAAAATATTGAATCATTTAGGTATAGAACACAGAGATATCTATATTTCTGTTCAGCAGATGGCGGATGTGTTTCCGCGTTGGATTCGGTCTTTGGGTCAACCGTGGGCTCACCCTAATGGTTTATCCACGAAAGTCGCATATGACAAGATTACTCAAGAGTCTGATGGGGAAGTGGTTGTTAACGGAATTGGCGGAGATGGGTTATTTAGCGACATGGGTCTTGAGTATAAGTCGAGGCGACAAAGGCATCTTGTGGCAAATCTTTTCGGGGTGAAAGTCTTATCTCAGTTTGGAAGCCGACTATTTAAAAATAGTGAAATGGGTGAAAAATTAGCAAAACTTTCTGATTTGTCTAAATTGACACTTGAAGACTCCTTGGTTTATTTCAATTTTTGGAAAGGAGAATTCGGATCTAAAATCTTCGATGAAGGATTTGATATTCGCCAGACTCGCCCTGGTGTAATTTTAACTAATTCTCTGGTTTCTGCAGAAGAAAGGTATAAAAACTATTCTTCTTCTTGGGCGTATGATTCATCAGCTAACCGAATGTTTGATGGAGCGTTTGAAGTAGGTCTTGTTGCGACCAGCCCTCTCGAAGATGCGGATTTTCGAGCATTTGTGAGTTCTCTAGAGCCAAGTATTAAGTATCCCCGTGGACAGAACAGGATACTGCAAAAAAATATTGTTTATAAGTACGTGCCTTCTGATCTATTCCTGAATCGTAAATGGGCTATAGAAACGCCTTTGGCAACATTTCTTTCTTCAGAATCAGGCAGAAATTTGATGAATAAATACCTTGGCACTGATACTACACATTTTGGTCAGATCCTTGAAAAAGACGAAATTGAGAAAATATGGAGTGAGTTCTCCGCAGGAAGCTTTCAGCATGCGATGCGCCTTTGGAGCGTTCTTGTTTTTGAGGCCTGGTTTCAGGAAAGGCAAGTATGAGTGGAAATATTCGTGGTCCTCTATTTATTGTCGGTGCATCGCGTAGTGGAACAAAACTTCTCAGAAATATTCTGAACGGACATAGCAAGATAGGGGTCCCTCTTGCTGAAAGTCATTTTATTCCTTACCTAGTTCATCGGTTTTCTTCAAATGATTTGATTAAAGATCAAGAATTGGGCCACTTGAGCAAAGTAATTAAACAAAGCATGTTTTTTCAGTCAATGAAGCGACGGGGTGTTGAGTTGAATTCAGAAGATATTAAACAAAGTTTCTCTGATAACTCTCTGCCGGAAGGCATAAAGAACTTCATGATCCGTTCTATAGAGAAGCAGGAAGGAAGAGAATTAGATCTTACTTCATATTGGGGTGATAAGACTCCAAGCTATCTTGAAGAAATACAATTGCTTAAAAATACTTTTCCTTATTCCCGTTTTGTCCATATTGTTAGAGACCCGAGAGCAAGAGCTCTTTCAGCACACTCTGCATGGGGAGCAGATGTATTCATCTCAGTAGATAGATGGCGCCGTACTGTTGCAAAAAGTCGGCAAATTGGAAAAGAAATCGGGAGCGACTGGATGGAGCTCCGTTACGAGGATTTGGTGTTTGAACCTGCTGTATCGATAAAAAAGATTTGTGAACAATTGTCTTTAGAATTCGAACCTCAGATGCTTGAGCTTAAGGTGCCTGTTGAAAATCTGGGAGACCAACAACAAACTACGAGAAAAGATACAAGAATTACAACGAACAGAGCAGAGGTTTGGCGTGATGAATTGGAACCAAAAGTAATTAGGCGCCTCGATGAATTGGGATTACCTGAAATGAAGGATATGGGGTACTCACCTTTGAATATGGGTTCTGATTTACATATACCGCTCAATTTTCTGGAGCGCTACAAAGGGTTATTGAAAGATTATTGGGGCAGCTTTAAGCATCATGTAGTGACTTGGGGAGTGTTTAGAGGAATTCGTCATTTGCTGTGGAGAAGACGTATGGCATCTATAACGCCTAAGGATATTCAAAAATGACCAAGCCATCACTCAATTTTCTGCGCGGCTTTCTTTGTTTAATCTTCTTGATCGTCGGTGTCAATTATTTTCGAAATCATCATGAAGATTTCCAGTTTCTACTAGAAACTAATTGGGCCATACTTTTTCCTGTTTTTTTGATTGCCTTTATTACTTTCTTTATTTCAGCATTTCGATTTCGACTGGTACTCAAGGAAGCAGGCCATCATCTTTCAATATCTCAAGCTTTCCGGCATGTCGTAATTTCTCGGTCCTTAAATAAATTCATACCCCAAAGTGGTTGGATCTTTAAAGCAAGGTCGTTGCAACGGGAAAACAATATGCGTTTAAACGAATTTGTTTCAACTTTTGGGGCTTTTGTTTGGTTGGAGGTGTTTGTTGCAACTTTTGTAGCTAGTTCTTTTCTTTTGATTCTTGATCCATCAGTTTCTGTTCGCGGTTATAGAGTGATTTATTTTCTAATAGGTTTGCTAGGCGCTCAAGTGATAGCAACTGCTGTTGGTTACTTCGTGTCAGAAAAACAAACAGCTAAGAAACAAAAAACTCCGCAGTCCTTTATGCAGCGCCTCTTAAACACTGGTCAGAAAATAATCAAAGATTTTATAGATTTAGTAACAAATCCGCGACTTTCCATACTCAGTTCAGTAATCGTTTTAGTAGGTATTGCGATGTCGGTGGCTCGTATGTACTTGTTATTTAGAATGATTGGGCTGGAGCCTGGATTCGGATTACTTACCCTGTTTGTGGCAGTCAATCGCCTTTCGAACACCGTAGTTCTCACCCCCGGCAATATTGGGTTCGTTGAGTTATTTTTTGGAGCCTTGGCTTCATCACTTGGACTAGGCGGGCCGGAGGGCGTGACCGTAGCTTTAGTACTAAGAGGTTCAGTTCTTTTGACACTCATTTTTTCTTCGCTCATTGTGGTATCAAGTAGCAAAGTTTTAGAGAAAAGAGTCCTATCGAGCAGTAAATGAAGCGTAGGTCACCAACATCGAAACTTCATGAGTAGTTAGATGATCAGAAGCAAAGTATTTCGTATAAATTTTTTCAGCCCTCTTTTTATATAGCAAATTTGCCGTAAAAGTTTCATTCAGTTCAAAGGGTAGATTTGTAAAAGCTTTCTTAACTTGGATAGAAAGTTCATTGAAGTACCAGTCATCCATAGGGCCTTCAACTGCTGAGATTTTTGGCTGGTAAATAACCTCCTCTGGGAGAAGTTCAGCATTTGATGCCATGGAAAGAAGCAGATATTTACCAAGATTTTTATACTTTGGGTCGTCGCTTGGTCTTAGTAGATTTTCAGGTAATGATTTTGCAAATTTACTCAGTCCTGGGTGCAGGTAAGGACTGATAATCGGCACTCCTGAACTATCTGAGGCTCCTGCTATCTTTGCCTTGTTAACGCCTACGGTATTTTTCCCATGGTAAGCCCTGCGTTTCGCGCTCAAATCTTTTGTGTCTGCAGAAAGGATTTCTAACACTTCTTCTACATTTTTTTCTTGGATTAGAGATGGGTTCTTTCGGATATGTTGCAACGTTAAGTCATCAAAAATTCTAAATGGTATGAAGCCTCGAGCTGGTGGTTTCCTCGATAAGTTGCGTAGGAGATTGAAAAAAACTCGAAAGGGCCGCCCAAGACGCATCTCCATCCAAGCAGAACCAAGGGCCCATTCAACCGTTTTCAGAATTCCTTTAGGTATGCGGAAGGAAGTATCGAGAAATTTAGAAACGACGTGAGTACGTGGATAGCCTAAGAATATTCCATCACATCCATCTCCTGAGTAGCAGACCTCGTGTCCATCCTGTTTGATTTGTTGGCATACATACTCTGTTTGAATTAGATAGTTTGGCCAGTTTGTAGGTTTATTGAACTTTTTTGAAAAATTGGCTAGTCCTTCTGCGATTACTTCCGGAGTAATTGGTATCCAGACATGGTTTATGCCAAGGTGCTTCGCCAATGTGTCTGTATGGGTCTGGTTGAATTCGTTTTTCTCGTAGAAAAAAGAATAGGTAGTTACTTCTTTTCCAATACGTTTGAGGGCAGCAGCGACTAGAGCTGAATCAACGCCTCCTAGTAAAACTGCTGCTTTATTAGACGGGTGAGCAACTTCTTCGGTTGCTGTAAGAAACGCTTCCTCCATTGCTTTCAGTTGCTCGTACAACTGTAAATCAGAGACATTTATGGAAGAAAGGTTTCCTTGCCAAGGGTCGGCCCGTTTCACAGGAGCGAAAGTTTTTCCAGAAGACTGATTATAAATTAGAGCTAAGCCTGCAGGGATCTCAAAGATATCTTTATAAAAAGTTTTTTGAAAGGGAACAAATCCATAGCTCAAGAGGAAGTCTTCGTAACTACGATCAATAGAAGTTCTCCAATCTAAGGCTTTTGCTAATAAAGAAAGGTGAGAGGAAAACCAAATCGTGTTATCAATTTCGGCGTAGTAGATATTCCTTAGTCCGTTTTCATCAGTTGCCAACACTAACTCTTGATGATGATTTAGCACGGCTAACGCATAAGACCCATGACAGGTATTTAGCCCGGAAGTGTCTTTAGAACTTATTTGATTAACTGCATTTTCGAAGTCCGTATTAGGAGTGTTGTATAGGTTTCCAATTAGGGCTGCAGTGATGCCAGAATTTTTTTGCAAAGTAATTCCCGCTTCACCATTATTAATAACACTGAGAAAAAAACTCTCCCCGTCGTGATTCAATTCTTCGCCAGTATTGTTGAATTCTGAAAAAGCGGCTTTTTTGAGTTCATCAGTTGCTATGTTGACGTTCTTACCGCAGCATCCGTATAAAAGGTTCATTTTTTCTCTTCTCTAGATAAGTGAATGTTGTCTAACACGGTGTCTACACAATCAAAATTCTTTAATGCCTTCCTATACACAGAGTCAAAATGATTTTCAATTTGGTTTGAAAGAGATTTTCGTAAAGAAATAGTTTTTTTGAGAAGGGAAAGAAAATTTTCTGAATCAAAGACACCCAATTCTAGAACGTACTCTTCAAGTGAAAATTCTTTCATAATTCCCGCTGATTTGTGACTGTAGGACAAAGCAATAGTTGGAACAGCAGAAGACAAAGCAGCAATATTGGAATGCATACGGGCTCCAATATGTATGTCACAGGAAGCGATAGCAGACTTTAACGAAGAGGGCGATAAGTCTTCCAATACCTTGATAGGTAAGCCTGAGTCAGCCAATTTGTGAAGAACTATGCGATCGTCTTTGTCAGGTTTGGGTCCAGTTACATGAGGAATACCAAGAATTTCTATGTCTCCTATGGAATCGAGTTCAAGAAAGGCCAAAGATATATCGTTTAAGATATTTCTTCCCTTTTCTTGGTGTTTTTGTTCAGCTAGAGAACTCAATGAGAGACCAAATCGTAACTTATTCTTCGTTCCAAAGGGATCAATAAAAGGTTCACGATCAAGAAGAAAAGCTGTATCTGCAGTTACGGGTACAGGTTCTATGCCGATGGCATTCAAGTTTTTATTTGTCAGTTGCTCTCGAGCGGTCACGAGCGCTGCTTTGTTAATTATACGTTTAGCCAAAAATTTTGTTTTTGTAAATGGTCCGATTGATTGAGCAAGAAGAATATAAGGAGTACCTAAGAAATATGCAAGAAGGACAGGGTGATAGTGGCTTAGTGCTACTGCGGTCCCGTAATCTTCCGTCATCATGTCGCCACTTAAGTCAATGACTGCGTCGGCTTTAAGAGTTGCAATTAGCTCAGAGTCGTTTTGAAGAACTGACTCTTTTTTGGTAAGCCAAAAAAGAAAAGCCCTCGCTAAGTTAAGCAGTCCGCGTGCGGCTTGCCTCCTACTCGCATGAACAATGTTTTCTTTGCCATATTGTTCTCTATCAACAACAGGTTCGGGAGTGCTAATTAAGACATCGTGCCCGCGACGTCTTAATTCAGACGAGGTAGCGATCTCCATTGCAGCATCGCCTTTATTGCAGGAGTTATATGTCCCGGTTAATAGGATTCTCATAATTTAGTTTCTTGGATTTAGAGGGATCTTATTGGCACTATTTGAGTTTGGAATAACAGCATCTCTTGGTTGAGTGTTTTAAAACAGCCTAGAATATTCTAGGAAAGGTAAGTAAAACAGAATCAATCATCGTGAGAAATTATTTCTATAAGCTCCGTTTCTTCTCTCGTGGAGTTGCTTCTCACTGAAACAGATATTGTCGTAGGAAGACCATCAATTAAGCCGGGACAAAAAGAATCAACAGTTTGGTGACCGTCGATGAAGCTTGAGGATGTGTGGCGAGCATTTACGCTGAATGCTCTTTCACCGTTGTTGAGGTAGCAGAAAATTTTAGGCCTTTTATGAGAATCTGTAGTGAGTGTCCAGCGAATTTGGATAAATTCGTCACCATCCTTCAATGGGATTCTCTTCAAATTTTCATCATCGAGAGAAGAAACGGAGACTAATTGCTGACCAGCCTCTGTTGAAGGGCCAATTAAGATTAGCTTTGTGTCGCTGCTAACAAATTGAACCGCCCAGTTTTCAGGAAGTGAAATCAGTGAAGTTTTTTGGTCAGGTTCATTTTCGGACAGAAAGACAGTTTTTCCTGTATTGCTAGGGGAGTATAAGCTAATTGGTATCAGGGTCCTGTCAGCAATCAATCGATTACTTGGTATCGCAGAACTGCTCTTACGTATAATTTCCAAATCAGAAATAGGGTTCCCAAAAAAATCATTAGAGTAAATTCTTAGAAGGCGTGAGTCGGACAGTCCCGCATAAATCCTCATCCCTGATTCTTCATGGCTGATTAGCCAATTTCGAAATTCGATGAAGTGATTTTCAGAAGAAATTCGGTTTACATGGTTGTTGTAGGCTTGCCAACCAGGAATAAGAATGAGTATGCAAATAACAAGACTAAATAAGGATATTGGTATATGAAATTTTTTCCGGATTTTGTCTACAACGGAGAAAAAAATGTAAGCCCCGCCAACTGCCAAACCAGGATATAGAGGCGCCCAATAACGGTCTTTAGTTAGGAGGAATACAAACCCTTTTCCTTCTCCCTGAAGTTGTCCAGCTAATGCGAAACTTAGCCACACAACAAAAATCCATACACCTATTAGCCAAATGAATTTCTTTTTCTTTATAAGTGAATAAATCCCGGCTAGCGGAGAGAGAAATAAAAGAATACCGGCAGTGAGAGTGACGTCCCAATGGGAATAAAGCATTTTGAAAGGTGCGTTAAGGGCACGCCAAATAGTTCCTTGAGTGGCGTAACCGTCTGCTCGTTTTTTTATTTGTTCAGGAGTCAACTCTCTGGGTATATCAGGATTGTCAAGAGTTACTCTGTCAAGGTGAGCGGCAAAAAAAGTCGTCCAACTGTCAGTTAGAAATTTCAGTGCCACTATATAGAAGAAAAAGACAGCTAGAGAAGAGGAAATGAGAATGATTAGAGTTTTTATTTTTGGACGAAGAAAAGCGAGAATAGTGATGACTAACGGAGCGCAAACAATTATTGCTTCACGCGTGATTGCGGCATATCCAAAACAGAGCCCCGCTAAAGTCGGGGGCAACCACCAAGGAAAGTTAATTTTTTCAAATCGATAGGGCAGGATAAGAAAGAAGACTCCCCAAGTGAAGAAACCCGCCGCTGGAATATCAGGGAATATGTGACTTGCCCAAGGCAAAACTACAGGATTGAATATCGCTAGCAAAGGAACGACGAGGCTTCGCCACCTATCCATAACTAGTCGAGCTAGTGCATAAGTTCCTGTAGTGAAGACGGTGATTGAAATTAGAGGAACAGCATAGTAAGACGCTTCAGAATACCCGAATAGTCGCTGTGCAATGGATACAAGGCCAACAAGGCCTAGGCGAATTGCGCGGTGTTCAATCGCGAGCACTTTCCATTTTGGTTCGATTTCACTTATGTATGTAGCGTTTTGAAAAACGAACATAGGATCCCAAGGCCACGGGCTGTGTCTTAGAAGCCAGACAATAATGACACTAAATGCTGCAATTATTGTGAGAAAAATTAAATCTTTTTTTACTAGTTGCTGAAAGCCTTTTATAGTAGAAAATAGTGAGTCAGTACGGATTTCTATTTTGCTAGATTTATTACTTTTGTCTTTATCGCCTGGTTCGGCTTCAGTTACGTTCATCATGAAGGAACTTTTCTAAACTATTTTTAAGACTCATAGAAAAGGGAGGGAGTGGGCTAACTCCAATATTGGAAAGATTCCTATTTTCTAACACAGAGTTCCTTGGCCTTGGAGCAGCACGCTGAGGCCTAAGTTCAGTTGTTGGTATTGGGTGGAGTCGTCTGGTGTCAGCGCCAACTATGTTGGACACTTCATGAGCAAATCCGTACCATGAAACTGAATCTGTATTAGTTACATGGAAAACTCCGGAGACTTGTTTGTCAATAAGGAGGAGAATCGTTTTTGCTAAGTCATCAGTGAAAGTGGGGCAGCCGATTTGATCGTCTACAAAATATAAATCATCGTTGCTTTCTAGTAGGTTCAAGATGGTTCTCAGCATATTTTTCCCATCAAGGCTAACAACCCAAGAAGTTCGTATGGTCAGTGCATCAGATCCCGCCAAATTTTCACCAAGGAGCTTCGATTCTCCATATACCGACAGCGGATTTGGTAAGTCAGTTTCTACATAAGGCGTTTCTTTGTGACCATCAAAGACATAATCAGTTGAGATTTGTACAACTTTTGCACCAATCTCTTTCGCTGATTCAGCAAGGTAGCCAACAGCGTGACCGTTTGTAGTCATCGCCCGGTCAGGGTTTTCTTCACAACCATCAACGTCAGTCCAAGCAGCACAGTTCACAACTACCTCAGGTAACTCTTCTTTTAAGACCCTCTCAATTTGTGAATTGTCTGTTATATCAAGATGACCTCGATCTAAAACAATCAAGTTCTTGAGATGCGGTTGTCTTTTGAAAGCAAGACCGAGTTGGCCTGCCCCCCCAGTTACCAGAATTTTCATATTCTTGCCTTGAGTGGCTCCCACCAAGAACGGTTCTCTCTATACCAGCGCACAGTATCAGCAATCCCGTCTTCAAATGATTGTGTTGGGCTCCAACCTAAAGCAGATGCTTTTGAGGTGTCTATTGAGTAGCGGCGGTCATGACCGAGACGATCCTCTACCCAAGTAATCATTGATTCATTACACCCCATTAAATCGAAAATGGTTTTAGTGAGCTCTAAATTTGTGATTTCGTTTCCGCCACCAAGATTGTAAATCTCTCCAATTTCCCCTTCTCTCAGGACAAGATCGATTCCTCTGCAATTATCAACTACATGACACCAGTCACGTATGTTTTGACCATCTCCATAAATGGGGACCTCTATTTCGTCAAGCAGGTTAGTAATGAATAGTGGAATTATTTTTTCTGGAAATTGATAAGGGCCATAGTTGTTTGAAGATCGAGTGGTGACAAGTGGAAGTCCGTGTGTGATGTAGTAACTGTTTGCGATCAAATCAGATCCAGCTTTAGATGCAGAATAGGGTGATCTTGGGCTAAGCGGATCATCTTCAGTAAAAGATCCTTCTTCGATTGAACCATAAACTTCATCAGTTGAAACATGGACAAATTTTTGGATGTCAGATTTTCTGGCGACATCACATAAGACGTTTGTGCCATCACAATTTGTGCGAATGAAAGCATCAGGATCATTTATAGAGCGATC
>MDSZ01147343.1_pt1 | contig 14341 bp, 12 predicted proteins | sample 811201 | NCBI WGS metagenome assembly MDSZ01 (sample SAMN05326647, study PRJNA326480) | marine metagenome | isolation source: seawater | place: Indian Ocean: North | collected 2010
GAATTTTTGGTGAATTGGTCTTTCGATCAATTTTTCAAGTAAATGGGAAAGACTGGTTAGATCCCCAACAGTTTCTAGGTAATGACTGACAGATCTAACTTTCCTAGGATCTTCATCTATTAAGGGTAAGAGTCGATCCATATTTTTTCTTGCACCATCAAAATTGCCGCTCAGAGAAAGGGATCTTGCTTCAATAACCAGTCTCCAAACAAGTGGTATAATGGGTGCGTCATTAACTTCTTGTCCAAGGCGTTCCAAATCACCAATTTGTGCAAGTGCACTCATTCTCAATTTGAATAAGTCTTCATCTACTTTTGCTTTTGAGGCTGGTAAAAAATGGAGCAAAAATTGGAATGCTTTCAGTTGAGCAAGCCAATTAGAAAAAGTTAGGAGTTCTCTCCGATCCGACAAATTGAACATAGACGCACCTCTATTAATAATTTTTCTTCGCGTGATTTGATCGTCAGAATCGGAATACAATAGTGCAAGTATCCTTAAATAATCTATTGCTTTTGAGTTTGGATTAGAATCCAGAAGTTCAATGCAACGATTCAGAGCTTCTTTATTTAGAGGTTCAAGCAAATAAAGTAGGGACATATGTCTGATCGCTTTAATCCCAAGTTCACTTCTTTGAGAAGAAAGTGCAGCAAGCTGTCTACTTATTGGCCTTGCCGTAACTCGATCCTTAAGGTGAACAACCAATTTAGTAGCAAGAAAAATGGCGTCAGCAAAATTGGAGTTTTTCTCTATTATTTTTTTAACTTTTTTAAGAGCGAGGTCAGTATATCCAATTTCCGCTAACAACTCGCAAATTAGAAGAGCATTTTCAGGACTTTTTCTCCAAGTTTCGCGATCCTCAAGCTTTTCAATCAATCCAATTGCAATTGAAGCTACAATTTTTATTTCTTCACTCTCAAAGTTCTCTTCCCTAAGCAAACTCAAGCATTTTCTTAGTAGAATATCTTGCTCTAAAGCATCTTTTGACAGCATTGAGGAATTTGACTTCTGGACTAGTGCTTTTATTGGATCGGTTCGGAATAACAAGGAGAGGTAGTTTTTTTCGGCGTCCCTATTACTCGGGTTAAGTAGCATTGCAATGCGAGCTTTTTTAACGCCATTATCTAAAAGTCCTCCAGCGTTATCTATCGAAGAATCAAGATAGACTTTAGATTGGAAAAGTAGACGATTTGACTGAATCTCCTTAACTTTTGGAATGTAGTACTTTTCGGTAAAAAATAAACAACCAAAGATAGAAAGCAGGACCAGAATGAAGTAATAACTGAAGTTCAAGACTGAAAAGGTCTAAGGATTAAAACTTAGATAAAATTTAAGAAACAGTCAAGCTACCGCCCTTGGCCGTATGCGATTAACAAAGCCAATTACGAAAATCAAATCGAGTAAATGAATTTTCAAGTCATTCCAGTACTCATCGGATGAGCACTGGGAAAATCTAGTGAGTTTTCGTCAATCTCCATTTCGGTAGGTTGGCCGAGTATCTCAAAAAGTACTTTCACCCTTTCTCGGGCAGGTAAGAGTTGTGTCACTTTACCCTTTCCTCCTTTAAATAGACCGGAAATGATTTTTACATTGTCTCCGACTCTATGAGGATGGTCAGGAATTTCGACAACACCATCAGGAGAGATCAATTTTAATTCGACCATAACTTGACTAGGAACTCGAACGGGAACATCTTTGCGGCAAATTACATATGCAACGCCGCGAGCAAAAGTTATGTTTCTTAAATGTAATATAGGATCAAATCTAGCAAAGAGATATCCAGGAAAAAGTGGTTTGATTATGGATGGAGCAGTCTTTTTAGGACGAATCGTCCGAGGCAAGAAAACATCAACATTTTTGAGACTTGATAAAGTTGCAGATGCAACTTTTTCCATTCTTGGTTTTGCCCGCAAACAAAACCAACCAGAGTGCCAATCCTCTAGCTTTTCAAAATGCTTCATAGCTTTAAAAGTCTAGCCAAAGTGGGTAAAAGTCGTCCACTTGCCTTAGTTAAGCGTTTCAATTTTTCAATTCGAATATTGTAAAAATCCAAATCGTTGGAATTTTTTGGAATCTCCTTTTCCATTCTTGAGATACGATCATTTGCACTATTAAGATGTGGAAGGATTTCGTCATTCAAGAAAGTGGAAAAAAGTCTTCTGAATTCACTCTCAGCAAGATAATGATCTCGACGGTCACCTTGTACATAAGTGGTCTTGACAGCTTTGAGGGATCGCAGAGTTTTCAGTCCCTGACTTGCTGAACCAATACTAATTTCGAGCCTTGAAGCAATTTGATCCATGGTTAGGGCACTAGGAGTGAAATATAGCAAACCATAGATCTCTCCAACTGAACGAGGTAGTCCGAGCAAACTCATCAAACGAACAAAGAAATCGATAGATTCAAATTCGAGATTCCTAGAAATCTCCTCGATGCTGTCAACAGAAGATCGGCTTTCCAAATTCATTTTTCAATAATTTCAAAAAAAAATGAAAACTTCAAGTAAATTTAAATTGTGGCTGAATGCTTGCTTGATAGTTAGACGAAATTTGGCTAGAGTACTAAAGTTTAAATTATGCCCAACCACAGAGATCGAGGTCATCTATTTCTCCATAAGGGGTTCGTTCTACTCACGTGCTTTGCATGGTTCTGGGTAAGTGTCTGGATATGGGAAAGGTGGGAGTTTTCCCTTATCATTCTTCCTTGGAACTATGCCCTAGTTGCACTTGCTGGTTTACTGGTTGCTTCCTTCGGTGCTTTTCAGGACTACGGGGTTTTTTACATTAAAAATGGATGGCAAAGAATTCGGGATTCAATTGTAAAGTCAAATTTTCAAACCGCGGTAATTGCTTTCTTTGTTTTCGGAGCTTATTTTGCCACTAAAGATAAAGAAACAAGCCGATTATTCTTATTGTTTTTCGTTTTCGGAACTTGGCCAGTTTTGATTTTTTCTAACTTTGCACTTCCTGGAGTGTTCAAAAGAACGATTGGGTTTCGTGGCGTTAGTAGAAAAACTGTTATTATTGGTTTTCATAACTCATTAGATGACTTGAGGGGTTGGATGAAAAGCCAAGAAGTCCACGGTTTTTCATTCGTGGGTTGCTTTACTTCCACCGCTGAAAAACCTAGCCATAGTGAATTGCAATGGTTTGGTCATTTTGTCGACTTGGATCTTTTTCTGGAAAATAATGATATACACCAAATTGTAGTCATCCCAGACCGTAACAAGGAAGAGTGGGTAACTCAAGTATCAGATTTAGCCGCTAAGCATGGTTGTAGAATTCTCATTTACAATACCATGGCTGGTTTGTTCGATTCAAGATTGGTGTTCGTTGAGGAATCTGGAAGGCAATTCTTTACCTTGCTAGATGAACCATTAGAAAGTCCATTCAATCAAATGATTAAACGACTTTTTGATCTTTCTATATGCTTGCCTGCTCTTATCTTTATTTTCCCTCTCCTATCAATTTTGGTTAAGTTTTTTCAAGTTTTTCAATCACAGGGTCCATTATTCTTTAGGCAAGAAAGGGTGGGTTTGGGTGGGAAAAGATTCGTCATTTGGAAGTTTAGGTCTATGCATTTTGCACCCAAGGGAACTAGGGATGAATCAGTTCAAGCACACTCTGGCGATGAAAGAATTTTTTCGTTTGGGAAAATAATGCGTAGATTTAGCATAGACGAATTTCCCCAATTTATTAATGTAGTTAAAGGAGAAATGAGTTTAGTCGGTCCAAGACCTTACCTTGCCAAGCACGACTACTTATTTCAGAAAGATTATAAGTCGTATCGAATCAGACAGTTCGTTAAGCCTGGCGTTACGGGCCCCGCTCAATGCAGGGGTTTGAGAGGAGAATTTACCGATCCTGATTTAATTAACCAGCGCATTGAGATGGATTTTAATTATGTCGGAAACTGGACTATTTGGATAGATATAGAAATTGTTTTTCGTACGATTGGTCAGGTCGTATTCCCACCCAAGTCAGCCTGCTAAAATTTGCCATCATTAAAGTTTAGAGAGGTAAGTTGATTTTCCTTTGAATACTCAAAACATTCTAGGAGTTTCTTTTTTTCAGGGATCATTAGAATCTGTCCGTAATTCTTTTCGTAAAGGTGGACTTTTAGTTGCCCCATCTGGACCATGCATGGCCAAAGATTTAATTGAAACAAAGGATTATGCGGAGTCTATATTGGAAGCGGACTATGTACTTTTGGACAGCGGACTTATTGCTCTTTGGAGTAAGTTTTTTATGAAGATATCCTTGTCTCGAATATCAGGCCTTGAATTTTTAAATGATTTTCTTGAAAAGACTGACTGGAGAGAAGAAAACTCGGTATGGATTATGCCAGACAAAATTCAATCAGAACGAATGATCAAATGGCTCAACAAAAAGTATGCGGTTTCGATTGATGACTCACATGTCTACATAGCACCCATATATGCTGATAATGGTAAGATTGAAGATGATGCTTTGGTTGAGTTCATAAAGAAGGCGAAACCTGACAATGTTTTCATACAATTAGGTGGAGGTGTTCAAGAACGTTTGGGGCGAATGATAAAATCAAAACTCCCTTCATCTTGCTCTATTCTTTGTACAGGTGCAGCATTGGCCTTTCTTTCTGGTGTCCAAGTAGAAATCCCCAACTGGGCTGATAGATTTTATTTGGGTTGGTTATTTAGATGCTTTGCAAAGCCGAAAGTATTTATTCCGAGATATATTAGAGCCCTCAAATTGTTTTATTTAATTTGGCGATATGAAGAAAATCCCCCAAAGTATCTTCATCAATGAACTATAAATCCTCTGATTCTTCTACACCAAACGATTTGAGACCAAAGCGTGCAAGCATTAAGGCTTTGGGATGTAGGCTTAATCAATACGAGGCTTTAACGATCGAAAGCAAACTTAAGTCCAGAGGTTATAAAATGGTCCCTTTCGGGGATAAGGCTGAGCTTGGCATAATTAATACTTGCACCGTTACAAACGAGGCTGACAGCAAATCAAGAAGTGTAATTAGGAAATTCATTCGAAAAAATCCAAACGCAATTACGATCGTTCTGGGTTGTTATTCCCAGATTTCAGCAAACGAAATCGCGTCAATTAATGGTGTGGATTATGTAATCGGAAATCATGACAAAACAAATTTCTTCAACCATATCGTAGAAGAAAAAACAAAGGATCCAATTATTGTAAGAGACCGAATTGATCGTAATGATTTTTCTATAGGTTTTGTAGGAGAAACGAATTATCTACAGCGAGCTAACTTAAAAATTCAGGATGGTTGTGACTTCATGTGTACTTTTTGCGTAATTCCTTTCGCTCGCGGAAGAGCTCGCTCAAGAGAGTGGAAAGATCTATTTTCCGAAGCAAAATTAATGCTGAAACGTGGAGTTCAAGAAATCATTCTAACTGGTGTAAATATTGGCACTTACCGGTCTGAAGAAAATGATTTTTTGGAACTTGTGGCCAAACTGTCTGAACTAACTAATTTGAAAAGGCTTCGAATTAGCAGTATCGAACCAACCACTATCCCGCATAAGTTATTTGATTGGATGGCGGACCCTAAACATTGCTTAATGCCTTATCTTCATGTACCTATGCAATCAGGATGCAATTCGATACTCAAGGGGATGAAAAGAAAATATGATCTCTCTGAAATGCGAAGATTTTTTCAAAATGCGACTAGTAAAGTACCAAATCTTTGCTTGGGAACCGATTTGATGGTTGGATTTCCAGGTGAAGATCAGGGGAAATTTCAAGAGACATGTGATACATTTATGGAATTTCCTTTCAATTATTGCCATGTCTTTACTTACTCTGAAAGAAATGGAACGCCTGCTTCTAAAATGAGAGAGCAAGTTCCAATGGATGAGAGAAGGCGGAGAAGTGCATGGTTAAGAAGATTGTCTGCTTCAAAAAAAATGTCTTTCAATTTGGATCAAGTAGGAAAAGAACTAAGTGTTTTGATCGAAAATCCGAAAGAGGAAGAGTTTTCAGGATACTCAGACAACTATGTGAAAGTTTTTGTCAATGATGGTTTTAAGGAATTATCCAATCGAGTTTCGAGAATCAAAATTGTTGATTCTCGGCCTGAATATGTAATTGGAGAGTGGATTGCTTTTGAACAGTGAATGTGGGCCAATTTTCTTGCCTTTAGTCATCCATGAAAAAATAAACAAATTATGTCTAAAATTCTTTTTTGCGACGGGCACAATCTTGCATTTCGTGCTTTTTATGGCATCCGAGAGCTAAATAGATCAGACGGCTTTCCAACCAACATGATCCATGGTTGGCTTAGAACCATGTGGCGACTCGAGGATGAGTTCTCACCTAATGAAATGCATATTTTTTTTGATAGGGGAGGGAGTCATCGACGCGAAAAAATCCTTCCTGCATATAAAGCGAATAGGGGACTACCACCTGATGGTTTCAATGAGCAACTTCGGTGGGTAAAAAAACTTACTAATGCACTAGGTCATAATACTTATGAAATGGAAGGTAAGGAGGCAGATGATTTGATTGCATCTGCAGTTAGGCAGAAAAAGAGTGAAGTAAATCAGATTGTCATCGTAAGCTCTGATAAGGACTTGGCTCAGCTGGTGGAAACTGGTGTGGAGCAGTTGGTACCACCACCAACAGCAAATCCAAAGTTAGGATGGCGCATCCTAGATTCAAATGCCATACAACAAAAGTTTGGTGTTTCTCCAGGGCAAATTTTGGATTACTTATCGGTTATCGGAGATCAGTCGGATAACATCCCGGGACTTTCTGGAGTAGGTCCTAAAACTGCGACTAAATGGCTCGCAGAGTTTACAAACATCGAAAATCTCATTGAAAATGCTGGGAGATTGACACCGAAAAGATTTTGTAGCGTGGTTTATGAGAACCGGGAGAAATTACTTATGAATCGTGAACTGATCCGTCTTGAGGCAGATGTGGAATTTGATATCCACGAACCCAGATCGGCTGACCTTGTCAATTTGGAGAAAATCCTAACAGAGATGGAAATGATTAAATCTTGGGATGAATGCCTAAATCGTTATTCGCCCAACTAGAACTCAATTTTGTTTGCTTACTGTCTAGTAAATAGGCATAGGGTTATCTATTTTTATGACAGCATTATTGAACTTCGGATTACCTAAAGGAAGCTTAGAAGAACCCACCATCAAACTTTTTCGTAAGGCAGGATTTAATCTCACCAAAAGTTCGCGTTCATATAAACCCTGTTGGGATGATCCTGAACTCGACGGTCGCTTTGTTCGTGCACAAGAAATGAGTCGCTATGTTGAGGATGGCTTTTTTGACTGTGGTTTAACTGGCAGAGATTGGGTAAAGGAAAATGGTTCGGATGTGGAAATTATTAGCGATTTGATTTACAGTAGGGCTTCTAACCGCATATCAAAGTGGGTACTTGCTGTGCCTGATCAATCCAATATTTACAAAGTCGAGGATTTGGCAGGTAAATCGATTGCGACCGAACTGGTTGGGGTCACTAGAAGTTATCTTGCAAAGCATGGGGTTAGTGCTGAAGTAGAGTTTTCTTGGGGTGCAACAGAAGTTAAAGTTCCAGAGCTCGTAGATGCCATCGTAGATCTTACCGAAACTGGAAGTTCTTTAAGAGCTAACAATCTTAGAATTGTCGATGTTTTGATGGAGACAAATACTGTTCTGATAGCCAACAAGAATAGTTGGGCAAATGAGAACAAGCGTGCAAAAATTGAGAATATGTCCATGATGTTACAGGCAGCTCTTAGTGCGGATACAAAGGTTGGATTGAAGTTGAATATTAAGAAGTCCGTACTGGATGATGTGATAGCTGAAATGCCTGCATTAAGAAAACCAACCATTTCTCCATTGACGGATGATTCTTGGGTGGCACTTGAAACTGTAATTGAAAAGAATGTTTCCAGAGAGTTGATCCCAGCCCTTAAAAGAATGGGGGCGGAAGGCATTGTAGAATATCCTCTTAATAAATTAGTGCTTTGAATATCTCCAAATTTTGGACTTTAATTTTTTGATTGCGGACTAGGGTTAATTAAAACATATTGTTTGTTTTTCTCTAAATTATTAACCCTTAACCCAATTTGTTTGGGCTGATCGATTTTATCTACGAACCCAAGCTTGTTGTCTTATTAAATTATATAAAGCATGAGTGCTGTTATGGAAGAATTGCTCGCGGAGAGCAAAATTGAATTATTAAAGGAAGGTTCTGTAATCACCGGGACCATTATGGAAATTCGACCCACTGAGGTTGTTATTGATTTTGGCGGTAAGGCTGAAGGAACTATTCCTGCCCACGAATTTTTAGATTTGGGCGAACTCGAGATAGGATCCGATCTTGAGGTTTTCTTAGAACGGCTCGAAGATAGAGATGGAAATCCTCAGCTTTCATTCGACAAGGCCGAACAAAAGAAAAATTGGGAAAAGATCGTTAATACTTGCGAAGAAGGATCAGTGATTACCGGTCGTGTAAGAAGCAAAGTGAAGGGAGGTCTCGTTGTAAACATCGGCGTGGACGCCTTTCTTCCTTCTTCCCAAGTTGATATACAAGCTCCAAAGAATTTAGATCAATTTGTTGGCCAGACTTTTGACTTCAAAGTTGTAAAAATTAACCGTGAAAGAAAAAATATTGTTGTTTCTCGAAGGGAGTTGATTGAAGAGCGTAGACAGGACAAGAAAAGAGAAATTCTTTCCAAAATCAAACCTGGCGAAACTCGCCGTGGTATGGTCAAGAACATCACCGATTACGGTGCTTTTATTGATTTGGACGGGCTGGATGGTCTTTTGCATATTACTGATATGAGTTGGGGTAGAGTATCTCACCCGAGTGAAATGGTTAAGACTGGAGAGGAGATTACCGTTTGTATCATTGATATCGATCAAAATAGAGAAAGGGTTTCTTTGGGCTTAAAACAACTCTCATCCAATCCATGGGATGAAATTGAAAGAAAATTTCCGATCAATGCAAAGGTTCGTGGTAAAGTTGTGAACCTTGTACCATATGGTGCTTTCATAGAGCTTGAAGAGGGGGTAGAAGGGCTTGTGCATGTAACTGAAATGTCCTGGACCAAGCGCATTACAAAGCCCAGTGAAGTTTTAAGTGTTGGTGATGAGGTGGATGCGGTTGTACTTGGTATACAAAAAGATGATCAGAAGATTTCCCTTGGACTTCGACAACTAGATGTGAATCCATGGGATATGGCGACTCATAACTATCCTCCTGGTGCCCGTGTTCGTGGGAAAATTCGAAATCTTACTTCTTACGGTGCATTTGTTGAACTGGAGGAAGGTATTGATGGTATGGTTCATGTCTCAGACATGAGTTGGACCCGCAAGATTAACAATCCCAGTGAAATGGTAAAGAAAGGCGATGAGGTAGATGCGATCGTCATTGAGGTTGATATTGACAACCAGCGAATCAGCTTGGGTATGAAGCAATTAACTCAAGATCCTTGGGAAGATATTGATCGTCTTTACAAATTAGGAGATGTGATCAAGGGAAAAGTAGCTCGTGTCGCTGGTTATGGAGCATTTGTTGAACTTGAAAATGAAATCGATGGCTTGGTTCACATTAGCCAAGTAAGCGAAGAAAGAATTGAGAAAATTAAGGATCATCTAAATGAGGGAGATGAGGTTTCTGCTCGGGTAATCAAAATTGACAAAGAAGAAAGAAGGATTGGTTTAAGTATCAAGGCTGCAGACTATGATGAAGACGCTTTAGCGAAGGAAGTAGCAGCATATGATGAAGTCGGTGAAGACTTAACCACCTCACTCGGTGATCTACTTGATGAAGCAACCGGAACTGAAACCGAGGATTAAATTATCCTAAAAGATTTTTAGGGAGAGCTTCTCTTTAAGAAATTTTGTTCTTAGCAAGATGTCTTCTTCAGTATTCCTTGCAGTATTTTGGCTCTTTCTTGAATCATCTCTTCGTGCTTAATTTCTTCTGCTGTTCTTTGCTTTTCGAGCTTTGCCATGCTCTTTCTCAGCTCTCTTAAGGCATGCTCTTGTAGTTGCCTGACTCGTTCTCTGGTAACCCCAATTTTATCACCTACTTCTTCTAGTGTCAGAGGGTCGAGTCCTTCGAGTCCAAATCTGAGTCGAATAATATCCGCTTCTCTTGGTTCTAATTGATCGAGAACTTTACTGATATCACCAATCAGGCTTTTGGACTGTAAATTTTCAAGGGGAGATGTGGCTTTTTCGTCCGGAACAATTTCACCCAAAGTCGAATTTTCTTCCTCTCCCAATGGAGAGTCTAATGATGCGGGCTTTTGGCTGACGGATTTCAACAAAGTAATTCGGTTGACCGGAAGATTCATTTCTGAAGCCAGTTCTTCATCTGTAGGATCCCTCCCAATTCTTTCTGCTAAAATTGCTGTTGTTCTTCTAATTTGAGTTACCCGATCAACCATGTGAATGGGAAGTCGAATGGTCTTGCTCTGGTTAGCTAGTGCACGCTTGATCGACTGCTTGATCCACCAGGATGCGTAGGTGCTTAGCTTCCCTCCTTTATTCGGGTCGAAACGTTCTACAGCTTTCATCAGACCAATGTTTCCTTCGTTTATTAAATCCAAAAGAGAGAGACCAAGATTAGAGTATTCTTGAGCGATTTTAACCACGAGTCTAAGATTAGCTGTAATCATCTTTTCGCGAGCACTCTCATTTCCCAACTTAATTTCTGCAGCCAACTCAATTTCTTCCTGAACATTAATCAAAGGAATCTTGGATATCTGCTGTAGATAAATCTGAAGAGATTCTTGTTCGCTGTTTTGCATATTAAGAAAGGCTAAATGGAAGAGTATCCAATTTTAACTAATATTTTCGGCCATCCGGATAGCTTTTAGCATTCCTTTTGCCTTGTTTAAAGTTTCTTCGTATTCCATTTCCGGGATCGAATCCGCTACAATTCCAGCACCTGCCTGAAGATGAATTTTATTTTTTTTGATCATCGCGGTCCGGATTGCAATGCAGGAGTCATGGTTACCGTCGTATCCAAAATACCCGAGGGCTCCTGCATAAGCATTTCTTTGAAGTTTTTCAAATTCGGCAATAATTTGCATTGCTCTAATTTTTGGAGCACCACTGACTGTACCAGCTGGGAAAGTTGCTCGCATTAAATCAAATGCATTCCGATCTTCTTTCAATTTCCCAACTACCTGAGAAACAATATGCATTACATGAGAGTATCTTTCTATGGTCATGAATTCAGCGGCTTTAACGGTTCCAGCCTTGCATACTCTGCCAATATCGTTTCTGGCTAGATCAACTAACATTAGGTGCTCCGCTTTTTCTTTTTCGTCATCCAAAAGACTTTGTTCATTTTTGTGATCTTCTTCTTCGTCAGCCCCACGAGGTCTAGTACCGGCAATTGGTCTGATCAAAACATCATTCTTATCTAACCGTACATGTACTTCGGGCGAAGCTCCAACGATTGCAAAATCTTCTCCTTCCATAAGAAACATGTAAGGGGACGGATTAATTGCTCTTATCGAGCGGTAAACATTGATCGGTTCTCCAGTAAACAATTGAGTGAATCGTTGAGAAATAACCGACTGTATAATATCTCCTGCTCGAATCAGTTCCTTAGTCTTTTCTACAAGAATCATGAATTCCTCTTTCGAGAAATTTCCTTTTGGAATTTCTGTTATCTCATTTTCGGTTAGTTGAGTTGGGAAAAAGGAAGTTGGACTTCTCAAGGACTGGAAGATTTCTTCAATCTTGGAACAAGCTTTGTCATATTGTTTGTCTGAATCATCGCAGACTTCCACATTGGCACATATTGTCAGGGTTTGACAGGCATGGTCAAAGATTAGAACAGTATCCGCGATCATGAAGAACAGCAGCGGCAATCCTAATTCATCAGTATCGGGGATTGGAATTGATGATTCGATTCGATTTGCGTATTCATAAGATAAGTACCCCACCGCACCGCCAGAAAACCGCTGAGGGATTTCAGGACCATAATATCGAATGTCGTCAATGCATTGTTCAACCAAAGCAAGGGGGTCCTTTGGGGTTGGAATTACCTCGGTATCCTTTCCTTTCTCGGTAATTATAGTTTGAGAATGCCCTGCAGAGATTATTTTTTGAGGGTTACAACCCACAAAAGAATATCTACTTAATTGCTCTCCACCGACCACCGATTCGAAAAGAAAAGCAGGTTTTTCTCCAGAGAGCTTGGAATAAGCAGAAAGAGGAGTTTCCGAGTCAGTAGTGAACTTTGCACTAACAGCAACGACATCATGATTTTTGGCGATATTGAGGAAAGCTTCTCTGGATGGTGAAAAGTTCATTTTCGTTTATGAAATAATCGAGTGTAGAAGTTAGTTATCCCTGAGGTTAAAAAAGAATGTTGCTAATTGCAGTTTTAAAAGACTGGTTAGATTAGTGATAGATATAGGAAAACGAACAAAACTGGTGTACGAGCAAGAATAATCGAGAGGAAAATATGAAAAGAAATGTACATTGCGTGATTATGGGGGGTGGCAGAGGTACCCGACTGTATCCATTAACCAAATTAAGATGCAAGCCAGCTGTCCCAATTGCAGGAAAATATAGATTGGTCGACATACCAATCAGTAACTGCATCAACTCTGGTTTTAATCGAATTTATCTCCTGAGCCAATTTAATACCGCTTCCTTACACCGTCATGTACAGGATGCTTATCGCTTCGATCGCTTCGGTCGTGGATTCGTAGAAATCCTTTCAGCTGAGCAAACCGAAGATGGAGATGATTGGTATCAGGGGACCGCAGATGCCGTGAGGCGAAATTTGATTCATTTTCATGCTCACCCGGAGGATGTTTTTGTTATTCTTTCAGGAGATCAGCTTTACAGAATGGATCTATCATTAATGGTCGAAGATCATATTAGTTGTGGTGCTGAGGTGACGGTTGCGGCAAAACCTATACCTCTAAGTGAAGCAAATGGTCTTGGTTTACTGAGAATAGGAGAGCAAAAACAAATTATCGATTTCGTCGAAAAGCCTAATGACCCAGAAATAATATCTCGATTGGTTCCTCCCGAACTGAAGGCCTCCACCGAGGGCAATGAAGACAGATGCCTTGCATCAATGGGAATTTATGTTTTTAAAGCATCTGCCATGTTCGAGGCACTCGAAGGAGATGCTGCTGATTTCGGTAAGGAAATAATTCCTTCTTTAGTGGATTCCAAAAATTTGAAATGCCATGTTTTTGATGATTACTGGGAAGATATAGGTACCGTGAGGTCTTTTTTTGAAGCAAATCTCCAACTCACAGAAGATAAACCGCTTTTTGATTTTTATGATGAAAAGCTTCCCATTTATAATTATCCTGACATTTTGCCGACTGCAAAACTAGGTGAATGTTCACTTTCGAAAACTACGATTGCAAGCGGTTGTAGGATTGGGAATTCTTCTTTTATTAGGTGTATGCTTGGGATCAGATCAGAAGTTGGGAATGCCTGTCATTTTGATAATGTGGTTATGATGGGTGCCGATTATCAGGAAAACGGACATCCTATAAATACCTCAGGCATTCCAATTGGAGTAGGGGATGAGTCAACAATTCTAAACGCGATTATAGACAAGAATGCTCGAATAGGAGAGAAGGTTTTCTTAAGTCCAAATGGAGTCGAAGAGGGGTGGGCAGACGAAAAGCAAAACATATATGTTCGCGACGGAGTTTTGGTTGTTGTGAAAAATGCCACGGTGGAAGCTGGTACCAAAATTGGTGAAAAATAGCTCTAAATTACCTTGCTCAGAAAGTTTTAGCTAATTAATGATTATTCATGGAACAATTCCCAAATAACCTAAAATACACCAAAGATCATGAGTGGGTTAAGCAACTGGAGGATGGAAGCTATTTAGTCGGTATTACTCATCATGCTCAAGATAGCCTTGGAGATGTAACTTTTGTCGAGTTGCCCGAAGTTGGAGCAATGTTTGACGAAAATCAAGTATTTGGCGTAGTAGAGTCAGTGAAAGCTGCATCAGATCTTTTTATGCCGATTTCCGGTGAAGTTACCGAGCGAAATGATGAACTTGCTGATTTTCCAGAGAAAGTAAATCAGGACCCTTATGGAGACGGTTGGATGTTAAAGATTTCAACCTCGGAGGGTTCAAATTTGAACCATCTTTTAGACTCGCAGTCTTACCAATCCGAAGTCGGCTAATTGTATCACCAAAAATCACTTGCGAACTGCTCACTTTTTGAGTTATTGTACAGTTTCGCATGCTTTCGGTTATACGCTCTTTTTTCTTTAAAGCTTTTTCGAGAAAAGCATCGTTTTGTATATTTTTTTCATTGTCTTTGTCCCTGTTTGCGACTGCTGCAAAAATCGAACCTTCTATAATTTTGGCCTCA
>MDSZ01193987.1_pt1 | contig 14341 bp, 15 predicted proteins | sample 811201 | NCBI WGS metagenome assembly MDSZ01 (sample SAMN05326647, study PRJNA326480) | marine metagenome | isolation source: seawater | place: Indian Ocean: North | collected 2010
ATGTATTTGATATAATTTATGGTTATCTTCTTTTGGGTAAAAAAATTTATAATACTAATGAATTTAATGGTCCTTATAATTTTGGACCTAATAAAAAAGAAATTAAAAATGTATTTTATATAACAAATTTTATTAAAAAAAAAATTAATTCAAACAAGAAAATTCAAATTAAACAAATTAAGTCTTTAAAGGAAACCAAAACACTAGTTTTAAAATCCCTAAAGTCGAAAAAAATTTTAAAATGGAAATGTAAATTTACTTTGACTAAAACCTTAAGCATGACTGCAGAATGGTATAATAGTATAATTTTAAAAAAAAATATTCAAAAATTATCAGAAAATCAATTTAACAAATATTTTTTTAATGATTGACGGAGTTATTATAACAAAGCGCAAGCAGATAATTGATGAAAGAGGCAAAATTATGCACATGTTAAGAAATGATGAAAAAATTTTTAAATCATTTGGAGAAATTTATTTTTCTTGTATCTTTCCAGGAAAAATTAAAGCATGGCATTTGCATAAAAAAATGACATTAAATTATGTGGTTGTTAAAGGAAAAATAAAGCTAGTTCTTTTTGATGATAGAAAAAAAAGTAATTCATATGGCAAGATCCAAGAAATTGTTCTTTCAAATGATAATTATAGTTTAATTACTGTTCCACCACTTATATGGAATGGATTCATATCTTTGGATGATAAAACTTCAATAATTGCTAATTGCTCTGATATTCCACACGAGCATGATGAAATTTTGAGAAAGAGTTATAATGATAAATATATTCCTTATTCATGGGGTAATTAAATGTTAGCGGTTATATTAGCGGGAGGCAAAGGTACAAGAATTTCTGAATACACAAAAACAATACCAAAACCTATGATAAAAATAGGAAAGATCCCAATTATTGAACATATAATTAATATTTATTTTAAATATGGAGTAAAAAAAATAATTATTGCGGCTGGGTACCGGTCAAATATAATTAAATCTTATTTTAGTAAAAGAAAAAATATTCATGTAGTAAATACTGGAATAAATTCACTTACAGGATTGAGAATAAAAAAATTAGAAAAAATTATAGGACCACAAAGGTTTTTTTTGACTTATGGCGATGGCCTATCAAATATCAAAATAAGAAATTTACTTAAAGATCATATTAAAAGTAAAAAAATTGCAACAATGACCATTGTTCATCCTCCTGCTAGATTTGGAGAAGTTGAGTTTAAAAATAAATTAATATCGAAATTCGAAGAAAAGCCGCAATTACAAAGAGGGTGGATAAATGGTGGTTTTTTTGTTTTTGAACCCAATTTTTTTAAATTATTAACAAATAAAAATGTAATGCTTGAAAGAGACCCATTGCTAGCACTTGTTAAAAAAAAACAGCTTAATGCTTACGTACATAAAGGGTTTTGGTATTGTATGGATAATTTAAGAGACAAAGAAATGTTAGAGAAATTAAACAAACGTAAAATCTCTCCCTGGAAATAAAAAATGAATATATTCATCTGTGGTGGATCTGGTTATTTAGGAAGTTTATTAGCAAATAGTCTGTGTAAAAAATACAACGTAATTGTAGGTACAAGAAATAAAAGAAAAATCAAAAATTACAGTAAAAAAATAAAAGTAAAAGAGGTTAATTACTATTCTTATAAATCATTAGAAAAATCAATTAAAAAAATCGATTTAATAATTCATTTGGTTGGAATGAACAAAGCAGATAGTATAAAAAAACCAAAACAAAGTTTAAAACTTAAAAAAAAAGTTACTGAAAATTTAATAAAGTTAGCAAATAAAAATAATTCTAGAATTATATATTTCTCATCAATTCAGGTTTATAAAAATTTTTCTCACAAAAAAAAAATTAATGAAAATTCTGAAACCTATAATACCGACCCATACTGTAAAGCTCATCTAGTTGCTGAAAAAATTTTAAAACAAAACAGAAAAAATAGAAATATTATTATTTTGAGACTTTCAAGTGTATTTGGAGCAAATGTTTTAAATACATCTAAGGAATTACTTTTTACTTTAGCAAATAATTTTTGTTATCAAGTAATTAAAAATAATAAAATATTAATTCAGAATCCCAATGTAATAAGGAACTTTTTGCCATATAGTATATTAATTAGATGTTTAAATTATTTAATCTCCAAAAATAAAGACAAATTATTAATACAAAACCTTGGTTATAAAACTTTAAGTTTGTTTGAATTATCTAAAATAATTTTAAGAAGATATAGGTATAAATTTAAAAAAGTTTGTTCTATAAAAACAAACGAAATTTTCGCTAATAAAAAAGAAAAATTAAGATTTGAAAGTAATTTTAAGAGTTATAAATTTAATCAAAAATTATTTGTTAAAGAAATAGATAATTTATTTAAATTTTTTATAAAAAATTATGTTTAATAAAAAAAAAACTGTAACTCAAAGCAAATATTGGAAATATAAAAATGATAATAATCATTTTAATTTAAAAAATTCTTTAAAAGAAATTATCGAGAATATCTTTGATATAAAAATTATTAAAAAAAAAAATTTTAATAATTCTTTTGAAAATGTTTCATATCCAAAATCTAAAAAAATAATTGAATTTAGAAATAAAAATCTATCAATTGAAATTTTTAATTTTTTATTAAATTTAAATATTAAATCAAATAAAAATAAAATTTTAAAATTAATTAAACTTCATGATACATTTTTTTACAACCAGAAAAAATTAATAAATAATTACGGTGGTATTGGTTATAATAATAGTTTATTTATTTACGTATTTTACAATCATATAGAATTAGATTTGATATTGGAGTCTGGAGTCTGGAAAGGTTTCACCACATTATTATTTGAACAATATCCAAAGAAAACTCAAAAAATCTCTTTCGATATAAACTTTGAAAATCTTCAATATAAATCAAAAAAAACTGAATATGTAGAACATGATATCGAAAACTATAATTTTAAAAAAATTAAAAACTTTTCAAAAACTTTAGCATTTTTTGATGATCATATAAGTCAGTATGATCGATTACTATTTTCAAATACAAAAAAAATAAAATACTTAATTTTTGATGATGATTTAACTTTATCTGCCTTACATTCCGATGGTTGGCCGTCAATTCCCACTATATCAATGCTTGTAAATAATAGTAATATTAAAAAATATAATTGGAAATCAATTAATAAAGATGCAAGTGCAAATTATAGTAAAAAAAAATTTGCAAATATTATTAAAAATTATGTTTATGTTAGGTCACCAAATATTTCTAATATTACGGGTTATTACCAACAAACTCCAATGGGTTTTTTAATAAGAAAATGAAAAAGAAAATTATTTGTTTTGATATCGATGGAGTTATTTGTAAAACAAAAAAGAATAATTATTTGATTTCGAAACCTAATAAAAAAGTAATTAAAATTATCAATTATTTATATGAAAAGGGTCATATTATTAAAATTTTTACGTCAAGATATATGGGCAGAAGTAATGAAAAAAAAAATTTAGCAAAAAAACGAGCAGAACCTCTAACAAAAAAACAATTGAGAAAATGGGGAGTAAATTATAATTATTTAATTTTTGGCAAACCAAGTTATGATTATTTTATTGATGATAAGGCATATAATTTTAAAGATAGATGGAAAAAAATTATCTTTAAATGAAAAATTTTGTATCAGTTATTATACCTACATTTAATCGTTTAGATAAGCTAGTTAGTGCAATTAAGTCAGTACGGGAACAAAATTACAGAAATTACGAAATAATTGTTATCGATAATTATTCCACTGATGGGACTTATGAATACCTGAATAAATTAAATGATAGTAAAATATCTATAATAAAAATAAAAAATCATGGGAATATTGCAAAGTCAAGAAATTTAGGAATTCAAAATAGTGAGGGCGATATTCTTGCATTTTTGGACTCTGATGATTTGTGGTATCCAAATAAATTAAATCTTTGTGTTAATGAAATGAATCAAAAAAATTTAGATTTTTTATATCATAACATGAAAGTGAAAAAAAATAATTCGATATTTAAAAAGAAATTAGGTTATTTCAGAGAATTAAAAAAAGAGAATGTTTATAATCAACTTATTTATTATGGTCCAGCCTTTCCTACCTCTAGTGTTATGTTAAGAAAAAACATGTTTAATGAGATAAATAAATTTGATGAAGACCATAAGAAAATTACATGGGAAGATTACGATGCATGGATAAGATTTGCAAAAAAAACAAACAATTTTGGCTGTGTAAATAAAGTTTTAGGGGAAATCTGCATTGGTGGCGATAATGCTCTTGATGAAATTAATCAAATTAAAAATATATTTTCATTTAAAGAAATTTATCTAAAAAATGCTCCATTATTACCCACATGGTGTCTTGTCACCTTATTAACTTTGTTTTTTAAATCAAATAATTTTGAAAAATTTTATGAATTTTATAAAAAAATAGATTTAAAAAATATAAGTTTTAAAAATTATATAAAAGTCAAAATATTAAATTTTTTAATAAAATTTCCATTTAAATTAAGATAGTTTTCTTTTTAATGATCTAGCAAGAAAATAAAAATTTTTATATTTTTCAATTCTTGTTCTGATTATATCTTCAGTTTTGATTTTTAAAAAATCGCTCCAATAATTTGCTGAGTTTAATTTATAATATTGAAAATATTTTTTTAACTCATTTTTTGAGTATGCAGTACCATTATCTCCATATTTTGTTATAAATGGTGTAAAATTGGGATAAAGACTTGGTACATTTATAAGTCTTACTTTCATAAAATTTCCTATAAGAACATCGTCAAATATATTGTTATTAATTGCAAAAATTAAAGAATTTCTTGGAGTATGAAATTGTATCCCTTCTTTTTTGTTTGAAAACTTAATATTTAGTTCTGTACCGCCAACTTTAAACGATAAAAAGCCAAATTTTTTTTTAATTTGATAAAATTTTTTAAAATATGTTTCAATTAAATGCATGTCGTTTTTATCCAAATTATCATTCCAATTATCTCCAAAATCCTCTGGTGATTGATTTTTTTCTACATTTTTGTTTGGATTAATTTCTTTATAATCCTCAGTCTCTGTATTCCAATTTATAAAAGCAGGTAAAATTGTACCATATTTGCTATTAAAACCATTGTAGTGTTCTTTGAGAGGAGTGACAAAATTATTCATTTTTATACAATCTTCTCTTGAATATTCATGCAATGAAGAAAATGGTATGGCTAAATTACAATTCCATTTTTTCATATAATAAGAGTACGATGGTCCACATGGTTTTTTTTGTGCAGCTAATGGTAAAATAAAATCATTATGATGATTATAAAAATTTATCATATCAGCATCACCCCAATTAATTAATTTTAATAAAAATCTATTTTTATAATTTTTTATTATTTTATTTATTTCATTATGCCAACCTAGCGCAGATCCATCATTTAGATTTAAAAGAATATCTTTATTTTTAATCTCGACAATTAAACTTGAGTCTTGGTTCCAGTCTGAAAATGATTTTATTCTTACATTTTTTGAAACTTCAAACCATTCATTGCTTTTTAATTTTATACAATTAAATTCTTTATTAAGATCATTGAATATTCTATCTCCATAATGATCAGCTATAAGGAAAATTTTATCTTTAAAATAATCAAGTGAGTCTGGATCAATGTGGTCTGGGTGTCCATGAGAAAGCCATACATACTTACAATTTAATATATTCTCTCTTTGTTTTTTAGGAATATCGTAAGCATGTTTCCAACTGCCAAAGTATGGCTTGCCATCAAGCCAAGGATCTGTGGTCAAAACTGGATTTCCATCAAAAACTGTTAAAGTAGCATTTCCAATAGTTTCAAATCCGATCATAGTTAACTTTCATTTTCTCTTATAATTAAGTAATTTTCTAAAACAAGTGAGTCCATTTTAGTTCTCATAAAACAATCAATAGCATGATGTGGATTCATAACTATTGGTTCATTTTCATTAAATGAAGTGTTTAGCAAAATAGGAACCCCAGTAAGTTTGTAAAATTCATTTATAAGATTATAAAAGTCCAAATTTAAATCTTTAGTAACTGCTTGCACTCTTCCAGTTCCATCTACATGAGTTACAGCAGGTATTAATTTTCTTACATTTGGTAATATATTTTCTACAGCAGACATATATGGATTTGAGTTAACGTTTGAAAACCAATTATGTTTCTGATCAAACAAAATAGCTGGAGCAAAAGGTCTAAAATTCTCTCTTCTCTTTATTTTAATATTAATAATATCTTTAATATTAGATGTAGTAGGATTAGCTAAAATTGATCTATTACCTAAAGCTCTAGCACCGAACTCCATATTTCCATTAAAAAAACCAATTATATTATTTTCTTTAATTTTTGTGGCTATAACTTCGTACAATTTTTTCTTATCACTAAAATATTTAACATTAAAATTTTTAATTAATTGTCTTTGATTTATAATCTTTTCTATATTTTCATTTTTATAACTAGGGCCAATGTAGGGGTTTTGCAAATTATAATTATTAAACTCCTTATATTTCTTTGAAAGAAAAAATAAACTTGAACCAATACTTCCTCCACCATCGCCAGGTGCATAAGGAATAAAAACATTATCAAAATATTTTTTGTCAAATATTTGTTTATTAGCAAGTGAATTCAAAGCACATCCACCAGCATACACTAAATTATTAGAAATTTTTTTATTTTTACATTTTAATAAAATCAGATTCAGCAAATCTTCAAATATATTTTGTATGGATGAAGATATATCTTCTTTAAAGGTTTTAGAATTAAAATCATTTTTAAAAAGTTGAAAGATTTTTTTGTTAAAAATTTCTGATTGATTAGGTTCACCTGAAAAATTATAAGTATAATTACTTTTATGATGATTAAAATAATTTAAATTAAGTTTAAAATTAGAATAATCTGCAAACAAATTATTTTTTATTTTTTCTTTATAGATAGGACTCCCAAAAGAAGATAGTCCCATCATCTTATATTCTTCTCCATATTTTTTGAAACCAATGAATTGTGTGAATGCTTCATAAATTAATCCAATAGAATTTGGAAAATACAACTTATCGAGGGGCGTGATTTTTCCATTTTTACATTCTGAAATTGACAAACTACAAAAATCTCCAAAACCATCTATAGACAATCCTATGGCATCATTAAAATTTGATGAATAATAAGCACTAGCTATATGAGATATGTGATGATCAATATAATGAATTTTTGATTTATTTTTAAAATTAAAAAAATTATTTAAATCATTTTTAAGAGTAAATTTATTTTTTAATCTATTAAAAATTTCAATTTTTTTTCTCCCTAATAAATAATTTTTGAAAAAATAAATTAACTTATAATTTATATTTGAGCTTGGATTTGTGTTAACAGTAATATCCGATATATCATTGAATTTTAAGCTAGTTTCTTTTAAACACATTTCAATAGATTCAAAAGGAATTCCAGCCCAATGTTTTATTCGATTAATTCTCTCTTCTTCAATTGCAAATTTCAAATTATTATCAATGAAGATGCAAGCAGAAGAATCAGCGTGATTAAAATTTAAACCTAATGTTACAGACATTATTTGAATTAATATGATTTAATTTATATGTTTTTTATATAGAATTGCATTAAAAAAATTTTTTACTTTAAAAAGATTAGTTTCTGATGGTCAAATAAAATAAATTAAAATTTATGATTTTAGGTATAGATTTAATTGGAACAAATTTAGAGAGTGGAACAAAAACATTTAATATAAATTATTTAAATCAAATTGTTAGGAAAGAAAATAAAGAAAAGATTTATGTTTTTGTTTGTAAAAATTATTTAAAAAATCTAAAAACAAAAAAAATACCAAAAAATATTAAATTATTAAAAAAACCAAATTTTTTAAGTCATAACATTTTAAAAATACTGTGGATGCAATTATTTTTGCCCATCCAAATAAAAATTTACGGTATTAACAAGCTATACTCACCGATGAATTACTGCCCACTTTTTTGTAAATTTATGAATGTTCAAATCTACTTGAATATACACACAAATTTACCATGGGTTTATTTTGATAAAATGCCAGGTAATAAAGTTAAAAATTATCTAATCAAAAATTTAATGTATTACTCAATTATTACTTGCAACAAATTAATTGTAAATTCTTATTTTGCAAAAAAAGAAATTTATAAAAAGTTGAAAATTAATCCGAATAAAATTTTTGTTAATTACTTAGCGGTAAATAATAAAACAATTAGTGTCAAAGAAAATGAGAAAAAATTTAATTCAAATTTTGATTTTAATTCAAAATATATTTTAAGTGTTTCTTCATGTGTTAAATATCATGATTTCTTTAACATTTTAAAAGCATTTAAAAAAATAAAAGAAAGTAAAAATAAATTAAAATTAGTTTTAGTTATCCAACCTCTTGATAAAAATTATTTTACAGACATAAAAAAATATGTGCATCAAAATTTTAATAAAAATGAAGTTTACTTTTTTCATAATATCAATACTAATCTAATAAATAAACTTTACAAAAGAGCAATGCTATATATATTTAGTTCTTTCAGTGAAGTATTTGGCTTAACATCACTAGAGGCAATGAAAAATAATTGTCCAGTTTTAATTTCAAATTGTTCTGCTTTGCCAGAAATTAATGGAGATGCAGCTTTATATTTTGATCCAAGAAATTCAAAAGATATAGAAAATAAAATTAATAAATTAATCTCAAATAATTTTTTGAGGAGAAAATTAGTAAAAAAAGGAAGCAATCATATCAAAAAATTTAAATGGGAAAGAACATTTAACAATCTAATGAGGATTATTAAAGATTAGCCAACTATTTATCAAAAAGATACTCGTCAAAATTTTTATAACTAAAATAAAAAAATGTTTTCCTTTTTTTTTTAGCTAGGTTTTTTACTATATAGTTTAAAGAAAAATTAATATCATTAAAATCTAAGGGAAAAAACATATTAGTTTTTAAATCTTTATATATTTTTAACTTTTTATTGTAAAAAACATTTAATCCTCGCGAGACACTATCCAAAGCAAAAAAGCTAAAATGGTTTTCCTTTGAAGTTAATGCAAATTTAGATAAACTTATAATATTTATTGCTTTTTTTCTTGAAATTGTTCCAAAGTTTTTAATATTTTTTTTTATTTTGAAATCTGGAATAAAATCACCAAATATCGCTATTGAATATTTTGATGGAATATTTTTTAAAATAGAAATGAGAAAATTGTTTCCTTTATTCTTATTTTTTTTATAATAAAAAACAATATCAAATTTTTTATTTTTAGATAAATGTTTGATTTTAAATTCATAAAATAAAAAATTATAAAATATATTCCTTCTTTTAGTAAAATATTTTTTAAATTGATCGTGAGAAAATAGTAAATTATTACTACTTTTTTTTAAAAAATATATACCCACTAATTTAAATAAATTATAAATTGGGTTTTTTTTTGTATCAGTGCCAGTTATAGGTCCAAAAATGGTTTTTTTTGGTAAGAATAAAAAGATAAAAATATTCCAAATTGGCAAATAATTCACATAACTTACTTTATTGCCCTTTAAATAATATTTCCAAATTTTCACAATACCCCAAAATGGAAGAACATAATTATATAAAAAATTGTCTTTGTTGTTAAAATTATTTAGTTTAATAAATTTATAATTTTTATAATTTCTATTTAATAGATTTAAAAATTTGTTAGCCAAAATTCCTTCACCAGAATTTTTTTCTATATTACTAGCCCAATAGTATATTTTTTTACTCAAATTTTTTTTCATTATTTAAAGAATTTATCAGGTACAAGAAAGCAACAATAAAAACTAGATAATCAATACTAAATACTGCAAAAGAAGTTTCTAAAATTGATCTTAAGCTTAAAACAATCAAAATATTTATTGATAAATTAATTTCAAATGGTCTGTAACTAGTCCCACTGCGTAAAAAATAAATTTTTGCAAAAAAAAATAAGATTAAAATATAAATAAAAATCATACAAAATATAGCAATTATACTTCCTGCTAGACCCGCATAAAGTAATGAGTTATGGATTGATTGACCAATTAATAATCTATCAGCTTGTGCTCCATAACCAATAAATTTATTATCTTTAATAATATTAATTGCTTTTTCCCAATTAAAAAATCTGTCAGAACTAAAACGATTCATTTTTTTATCAAATTCAGTTTCTTTATTTTTTAAGGTGGTGAGTTGGTCTCTCAAAATTGTATCTTTTATTATGTACAGCGCAGGATTATCAAATTGCATATGTTTATTTTCTAATTTTGTTATAAAAAAATTGTAAGATATTGCTAAAACTAAAGGAAAAATTAAAGAAAAAATAATTAGTTTTTTATCATAAAAAAACTTTCTAAAATTTATAACACTATTTAAAAAAATAAAAAAATAAAAAATAAAACCAATAGTCCTTGATTGAAATATTATAACAAAAAAACTACTAACCGTTATCAATATTAATAAATAATAATTATTTTTTTTATTTTCAGAAAAGTAAAATATAATAAGAAATACCGAGATCAATAAACTAAATCTTGCTAGACCTGATGATCTTGGGGCATTAGTTAGTCCGTAATATGATTCTGCGCCTCCAGTTACACCATAAAACATAAAATGTTTATTATCCATCATTTGCAAAATTGCAGCAGAGAGGTAAAAGCACAGAGCTATGCCAATAATTAAAAAAGTAAATTTAAGTAATAATTTTCTTTCATCATTATTTATCAAGGAAGATATAAATAAAAAAGATAAAAACATATAAAATGGCCAGAACAAATTACTAAGATTGTTCGCAGAATATTTCAGGTTAAAATATATGTATAAAAAAAAAAATTACAATGAATGGGAGATTAAAAAAATTTATTAAATTGAAAATTTTAAAAAATTTAAAATTAATAATTAAAAAAAAAATTAAAAGTAAAAAGGGTAAAATTAACCTAAATTTTTCTATTAAATTAAAACTTTCAAATTTATATGGGTTAAGATTAATACTAAAAAAAAAAGATAACCAAATTAATAATAATAGAATACTTCTGAAAGATATAATTGATAATAAATTATTCATGAAACTTTTTTTATAATTCTAAAAATTAAAATATAAATTAATATAGTAGAAAAAAGAGACACAAATAAATTATTTATTAAACTAAATAAAAAAATGGGAAAAATTGTCAATAATAATATAGATTGCCAAATATATTTAATCTTCGCATTTATAAGATAATGATGAAAATGGGTTTTATCTGGATTGTAAATTTTTCTTTTATTAAGTATTCTTTGTGCAGTTACTCTAATCATATCAATACCAGGAAATAGAAGCAAAAGAAGTATTTCATCTGCATATAAATTATTGTTGTTATGCTCTAAGATTACTGACAATCCAAAAAATATTGACAAAAAACTTGTACCGGAATTTCCAAGAAAAATTTTTCCAATCAAATTATAACTGAATACAATAGCTGAAATAAGTAAAATTGTTAAATAAAAAATATTTGGATTTTTTATGAATAGAAACAGAGTCCAAAATAAAATTATTGATGTCGCTGATCCATTATAACCATCAATAAAATTTAAAGCATTGTAAAGAGCGAAGATGCAAAAAATAGTGAATATATATGAAAAATAATTTAAATTTTCTATTGAGTCTATTGATTTAAAGTTTAATTGGGCAATATTAAAATCATTATCAAAAATAATTAATACAATAGTTGACGAGATTATTAGAAAAGATCTTAGTTTTGGAGATAGAGTTTTAATATCATCAAGCAAACCAATTAAGAAGAAGATTGAATATATAAAAATATAAATTAAAAATTTATTAATACTTATCTCATCATAATAAAAATAAAAAAATAATAAAACTGTTGTACTCATATAGAAGCATATTCCACCAATCAAAGGCGTTGGCTGACTGTGTATTTTTCTGCTATTAGGAATATCATTTAATTTCAAATAATTTGAAATTTTAAATCTTAATTTGAGAATTATTAAATTGGCAAATAATAAGATAACTAAAAAAAAATAAAAATTATTATCTGGGTTTTCAAAATTAATCATTGAGATAAATTAAATTTTTTTCATTTTTTAAATATTGTTAAAATATAATGTTTATTTTTATTTAAAAAAGAATTGTTATAATGATCAAAAGTGTCAATATTTGATTTATAATTGCTGCCTAATTTTTTAATTTCCTTTTTAAAAAAATGAAAGTTATCGATTTTTTCAAAATTTCTCTGAAAAGATATTATGTTATACTTTGAATTTTTAATTATTCTTAAAAACTTTTTTCTAAAATTAATAGGAAATTCTGAGAGTGACCAATTCGCAATTGTAAGATTATTATTTTTTAATTTATTTAAATCATTCAAATTATTAAGTAATTTTAGTTTTCCATGAATAGAATTTAATTTCGGATTGTGTTTATTCATTTTTAAATAATAGTATTGAAGTAAATTTACTTCATACATATCATAAATTGTAAATTTGATATTCTTATTCAATTTAATAAATACATCAGCCATACATCCATACCCACCACCAATTTCTGTCACACTTTTTATTTTATTTAATTTAACAGTAGGATTTAAATCTAAAAATTTTTTTAAAATATAAACTTGTCTGATTCTATTACCTGTACTATCGGCATATAAAAAATACCATACTGGATTGCCGACATTATTATCTTTAATTAATCTTTTCCATAATTTCCATCTTTTATCTTTTTGTAATTCTTTAAGCTCAAAGTAGATAAAAATTCTATTATGTATAAAAAATATATTTTGAATATAATTATTTCTTAAAAAATTCTTTAATTTTTTTTTTTTTATTAAATTTAAAATTGTAGTTGATAAATTTTTATGAGTTATTAATCTTGGATTTTTTTTTATTAAAAGTGAAGCCTTATTAATTAAAAATTTTTCAAGAAAAAGATGTTTTTCCTTGTCAAATTTAAATTTTTTTTTAATAGCAAATGATAAAAAAATACTAATTCGTCTTAAAAATATTTTTAACATTTTTATTTTCCAAAAATTTTTTCAAAATTTCTTCCATAATGTAATTCTTGTAATAAAATTTTGACACTTTATTTCTTTTATTTGTATTAAGATTTTTAATTATATTTTTTAAAAAGTATTTCTTATTACAGATTATTATTGATTGATTTTTTTTTATTATAATACCTTCAATGCCTTTCTTAGTAGTAATAATTCTGGATCCAACTAACAATGCTTCTATAATTTTTATTCTCGTTCCTGTACCTTTATTAATTGGAACTACCATCATTTTAGAACCTGAAATTAAATTTAGAAGTACTTGTTTGGACACAATACCAACGTTCATTAAAAAATTTCTTTTTTCTTTATAACCACCTCCTGTCAATACCAGCTTTAAATTTGGAAATTTTTTGACAAGTTTAGGCATTAAATTATTTACAAGAAAATTTATTGCAATCTTGTTAGGATAATATTTGTATGACCCACTGAAAATAATATATTTAAATTTATAATTTTTTTTTTTAAATCTCAAAATTTTTTTCGAAATACCATTCTTTAATATTAAACATTCAGTTTTATAAAGCTTTTTTATTTTTAATTTTTCGATATGGGATACTGAGGTAGATAAATCAGAATATTTAAATACAAAACTTTCTAATATTTTTGTTAAATTAATTATGAAGTTGGAAGACATCATTTTTCTAACCTCATATTCAATACTGTGAGAGTGATAAATTACTTTCGCTGAAGGAGATAATAATTTGATAAGTAATAATGATATAAAACTATATCCAATCCAACTCGGTCCCTCAATTATAATTAATTTTTTTTTACTATTCTTTAAAAACAATAAGCATTTAAAAATTAATATTGGTATAACAATTATTTTCAAAAAGGGTTTTTCATAAATTATACTTGTATTATCAAAGTTTTTTGAATTATTTGGTTTATCTAAATGTGAGATTTGAAAAAGTTTTTTCTTTCCAGGCCAACACAAAAATAAACTCCTTACAACTTCAGCAGAACCCATATTTGTTGGAAAAACAGGAAAAAAACACAAAAAAGCAGTTTTCATATTTTATTTTTTTTTAGAATTAAAGATATAGTAAAAAAAAGTAGTATTAAAAAAGTATAAGCATAATAAATTTCGTAATTTAAATTAACAATTAAATTTAAAATAACTAAAATTATTATTAAGTAGATTGACATAACATTTTCAATTTTATTTTTTATTTTTTGAGTCCTTAATATTAACAATATTATTTCCTTAATTAATAAAATACTAGATATGTAAATTAAATTTTGAAAATTAAA
>MDSZ01258099.1_pt1 | contig 14341 bp, 10 predicted proteins | sample 811201 | NCBI WGS metagenome assembly MDSZ01 (sample SAMN05326647, study PRJNA326480) | marine metagenome | isolation source: seawater | place: Indian Ocean: North | collected 2010
CCACCGGCGAATCAAGTGTGATTCTAGTTCCGTGGGTCGGGTAACCGACTCTTAGGTGACCCTCTGCCTCCCTCTCAAGATCCCCAATTCCCGAGATAGTGCTTTCAGCAAGGTATGTTGCCTCGGGAACCCCATTCAAAGAATCGGAAATGTATGTCAAACCATCTAGAACCGTGTCTTCTGGACTACCTGCAGATACCCCCATCACCTCCAGGGCGCTGTTGAAAACCCCCATCTTCCTGTATCGATCGAGACATTTCTGGATGTCATCTGACAGTGGGTATTCCATTATTCGATTCCCTCCATAATGACATCCGCTATTCTTGCCGCCGTATTGCCGTCCCAATACTGGGGAACCACCATATCCCTGTAATCCTTGATTATGGAATCTTTGAAAGCACTAACTATCTCGTCCTTGTCGTTTCCAACCAGCCTATTAGTCCCGTCGCTGACAGTAATCGGCCTTTCCGTGTTGTTTCTCAGAGTGATGCATGGGATCTTCAGAACGGTGGTCTCTTCTTGGAGTCCACCAGAATCAGTCAGGACAATACGGGAAGAAGAGATTAAAGAAACGAAGTCCAAGTATCCAGTGGGCCCCATTAGCATCACCCCTGGAATGGATTTAATTCGCTCAATTAGGTTCATCTCAATGGCGTTTTTCTTTGTTCTCGGGTGAATAGGGAAAACAATATCCAATCCCTCTCCTATCACTTCCAATGCCTCAATTATCGAAGTAAATGCATCGACGTCGTCAACGTTCGACGGCCTGTGGATGGTCAGAACTCCGTATTCCCCCTCCGTTAGACTAAGGCTTTCCAGAATTTCTGAGTTAGCTGACCTTTCTAGGATGTTGTACAGTGAGTCTATCATTATGTTTCCAACAAAGTGGATGTCCTTCTCGCTTCTTCCTTCAGATAGCAGATTCTCATTTCCATCAATTGACGGTGTCAACAGTATGTCTGCCAGTGAGTCGGTCACTATTCTGTTTATCTCCTCTGGCATTCTCTTGTCACCGGATCTCAGACCGGCCTCCACGTGTGCGATTTTGATGTGCAGTTTGCTGGCAACGAGAGTACACGCTAGGGTTGAGTTCACATCTCCAACCACTACGACCAATCGAGGTTTGTACTGAATGCACACCGTCTCGAACTCCACCATTATTCTCGCAGTTTGCGAAGCATGTGTCCCCGACCCCACTCCCAGGAAAATATCGGGCTGGGGAAGTCCTAGATCTTCGAAGAAGACCTTGCTCATTTTCTCATCGTAGTGTTGTCCGGTATGGAGCAATAGTTGCTCAACCCCCCGCTCTTTCAGTTCGGCATACAGGGGGGCTATCTTCATGAAATTAGGTCTAGCACCCACTACAAGGATTATGGGTCCACATTCGCTCACCAAATCACCCTGACCACTCGACTAACTTCTGCAAGACCAATCCACCAGTTCGCGATTTGTAATGTTGCCTATTTAATCATCCTTGCTAAAGATAATATTCTTGCAAATAATGCCTTCAATATGCCTCGGGTAAACAACACGGGGCGGATTAATTTCAATGGGATTCTGGATGGCAGTATTTGCTTCCCAACAGTAGAAGAATTTGATGCGCAATGGCCAATCGGTGTCTGCAATCTATGTGGATATACCCTCAATACTGAAGATGATGCAACTATCCTCAACTGCCCCTCATGCTCGAGTAGACCAAGGTTGCGCACGCTTCCAATACTTCTGCATATTTTGGAGGATTTGATTTCTGAGAATTCTGATGGCGAGCTTCTCGCATTTTCTAGGACCTCTGATGAAGCAGATTGCATCGATCATCGTTTCGCCGCTGTCAAATCAGTTTCATTATTCGGGAATTATCCCTTCCCTTCGAGTCATTCGGAGTCCAAAGGCGAACACATCCAAGGTGTCGATGTTCGTGATTTGAGCAGATTCTCTGATCAGCAATTCTCTGCATCATACTCAATGCTTCTGTTTGACTATTTTCCTGAACACGAAACTGCCTTGAGAGAGCTGTCGCGAGTTACTAGAGATGGTGGAATCTTTCTAACACACATCGGAAACCATAGGCTGTTAGATGGATTTTGTCCTGCTTATATTCACTCAGAGGTTGTTGCAAAACCAGGTCACTTTGAATACCTTGAAGATAGTTCAATTCCCTCAATAAAAGTTGGCAGAGATCGATTCTTGACGCATATGAATAAGTGTGGATTCTCCCCAAATCAAATTATGATTTGCGACCCCCTCTCTAATGAGTTTCACACATGGTATTTGGGACAAAAAAGAGTGCTTGATGAAACTGTTAATTTCTATATCAATCCTCGTTTCAAGGAGAAAGCAATCCAAGAAAATGACTTGATTACCTTTCTTCACGGGCAGCGAACTGCAGGTTCAAACTTCAGAGTTCAAGTTCTGGCACAAGCATTCTCTGAAAATCAGATTTACGCACCCCAATATGTGGATGGTTGGAAGCAATGGAAAAATTTGAATTTCGAAGAATTAGGAGGTTACCGTGCATTTGTTGGGCACTGTGATTATCAAAAGAAAGAAATGTTTCGTGATGTTCACTTCATTACATTATTGAGGCATCCGGTTTATCGCTTCTTTTCACTATATTATTACTCAAAAAATCGGAAAGATAGTCGTTATAACGAGTTGGCAGAGAAATATGAACTCAAAGACTTCTTTCAACAATTAATAATCAGCTCAACCTCTGGTTACAATTATTTCAACAATGCTATGTGCAGAAGAATCTCTGGGCATCCGGATTTCGAAACTACATTGAAATGCATCGAAGAAAGCTATCTTGCAATCGGTTGCACAGAGCGAATGTCTTCTTTCGCAGAGTGGTTCGCCGAGCAATTGGAAATCGACGAACTAGGTGTAAAGAGCGTCGAGGCAGACAGAGAAAAATACGCTCATCTACTTGACGATCAGGATCTGATCGATATGATACTTAGGCATAACCAAGAAGATGAAAAGTTATTCAGATACATGAATGAAAATTATTTTCACCTTCCGAATGAGAATTATCCCCAATCTTCAGACAATAGCGAAACCACCGAAAGCCCCCACAATAATGGTTCAAATTTTCTGATTAAATGGAACAACGACATCGAAACAGACGAATACAGAATAATAATCAGAGATAAAAAGACCAAGGAAATCACTGAAAAGATCAAAGTCACTGGGAATTCTTTCCTCTTTGATTGGTCCAAGTATGATGTTGACTCGGAATTCAGTTATGCGGTTCAATATCCAACAATTGATGGTTGGAACATTCTTCATGATGAATATCCATTGGTGCCATCTCCTGATTACGCTCTTTCAAGATTTGACCCGAAAAGAAAAGTGATGGTTACAATGCTCAGATGGGAGCCCGTTGCTGGGGCAGATAAATACCGATTAATTATCAGAAACGACGTTGAAATAATATCAAAAGTTCCAACACCCAATACCGCCGCTTTGTTCGATTGGAGTGACAAAGATCTCAACACGAGATACCGATACAGAATTCAATATGCATCTGAGAGCGAATGGGTTGATGCAACCCCATATTATGTAATTGACCTGCCAACTCATGAATCGTTGAAGAGGACGAAAGATGAAACTCCAGACCGTTTTGAAAATCTCCATTCCATAGAGAAGAACATCATCTCATCTGGCGTCCCAAAAACAATCAGATTAGATATATCTGCACCTATATTGCCCAAAGGTGTTAATTTCATGGAACACGGATTCAATCGAGAAACCAGATGTTCTGATGATGTGATCATAGGGGCCAAAGGGAAATCCATTTTTATCTCCAATGATTTAGGATATTCTTGGCAGGCGATCTTCATCCCTGGAATCACCAAAGTAATGAACACTTACAGAACTCAAAATGGCTCAATTCTGGTAGGTGGTCCGGATGAGGAGAATGGTGAAAATAACAGAGTGGTCCGTATACGTAATGGTAAATTGCTTGAGTCCAGTCTAGTGGGACTCAGTTGTTGGCATGGTACATTCTCAATTGATGAACAAGACGACGTTATCATCTTTGCAGAATATCCGATGAATAGGAAAACACAAGAAAATCATGTGCCTTCATCTGTGTTTAAGTCTACAGATGATGGGATTAGCTGGCAGAACGTTTTCACAATGGATTACCCCGACATAAGACACTTCCATACCTGCACTGCGATTAATAACGGTGAATGGTTAGTAACGAGTGGGGATTCTCCAAAGCAATGCAGATTCTGGAAATCAACCGACAAAGGAGAGAATTGGGAGGAAATAACAAATCATAACCCTGCCGTAAATGCTTATGATTCATATAAACAATCAATTCATCGAACAGTTGTAATGCACCTAGATGATGATGGGTGCATTTGGGCTACAGATGATCCAATGGGCCCGCTTAATGAATATCTTAACCCGGCCGGCGAAATGGTCACAAGATCTCTATTGGTTCGTTCCGAAATAGGGGATAAGATAGAGCCTGAGGTACTTTGTAGCCTAGGAATGCATATCAGAAGCATGATTGACGTTGGTAGTGCATATATCTTGGTTTCTGAAGCTAAACGTTTGGACATAATTGCCACACCGCAGGTTTTTCTTGTGTTCAAAGATGACTTGAATATTTGCCACCACATAATGGATATTCCAAATCCAGAAAATAAGATTAACGCTGCAACATTGTCACGAAGCAGTATCAGGAATAAGGATGGCGTCTTCTTCAGCCGACTCTCCCGCGAAACCTTCTCAAAAACACACTGTGGAGTAATCAAGTGGAAGTTGACAATATCGGATGCCCAAACAACCGAAATCTCTCAAACTTAGGCGATCGACTCTTTTCTTTTCCCAATGAACCACGTCATTTTGCCTCCCTTGGCGGGATGTTCTTAACCAAATTAGATTAACACGGGCTACCCGCCATATTATCAGTCCTAGTTAAGGTTGTGAGAAAATTCAACTTACCATCGATCATGAATCATGCCGAAGGGATGATGAGATTAGTGATAGTGAATTGGCAGTGGACAGGCAGAGAGTCCGATTCATGGTCCTGAAGAAGTTGCGAAAGGCATCAGGGAAGAGGTACCTAGGCCCTCTTTGGCTTATTATGGATCCATTGATATATTCCCTAATCTACCTCTTCGTCTTTACTGTTTTGAGAGCAAGAATAGACCCCGGGAGCATCTTCATTGGAATTACTCTGTATGGGGTCCTAAGCTCTTCATTAGTTGCTGGGATCGAATCCATATCAGAAATTAATGGGGGCCTAAAATGTGAGAGGGTGAGTACCTCTGTGCTGACAAGAGCGGCTTTAGTGCACCGCTCAATCGATGTAATGCTGCGAACGGTACCTACCTCGATAGTCTTGGTAATCGGTTTCCAGGTTGCCGTGATAGGAGCAGTATCTTACCTCATAATCGCCCAAATAATGGGACAGTTGATTATGGGGCTAGGGTTCTTCTTGTCCCCATCAATTTCTCGGATTCCCGATATCACGGCCCTGATAAAATATGCCCTCAGGATCGGATTTTACTCTTCCCCTACAATGATCCCAATGGAGAGGATGACCGACTTCCCACTCCTTTACGCACTCAATGAATACAACCCGTTCTCTTACTTCGTAGAGCTCATCCGCCAGTTCTCCGGCTTCCCTTCTGAGTTCTCCAATTTGAGTATCGAGATATTCTACATGATATTGCTGATTTTATTTACATCAACGGTAGTTGGAATCAGGCGTTTGGACTTGTTGAGGTGGAGGATGACGACATGGTCATGAAAGAGGGCTCAATTGAAGTCCAGGGCCTTCGAGTGGAATATGAGGAATACACCAGGGAGGGTTTCTTCTCATTTGGAAAAACCACCAAGCACATGCCTCTCCAAGAAATTGATTTGAAAGTCAAGAATGGTGACCGGGTCGCTGTGATCGGCCGAAACGGCTCTGGGAAGTCCACCTTGTTGCTGAGTTTGGCAGGTTTCCTCAGGCCCGAGCGAGGCTCGATTCATACGAAGGGGCGAACTCTATTTCTCGCTGGAGTCGACCCCGGTTTTTCTCCAGAATTGACGGGCAGGGAGAACATTACTGATTTGGCTCCGGCATACGGCATCCCGGGCCATCTAATCGAAAAATTCACAGAATCAGTCAAGGATTTCGCTGAGCTTGGCGACAATTTTGAGAGGAAATATGGAAATTATTCGTCAGGAATGAAGGGGAAACTTGGATTCGGCTTCGTATCAAACCTGCAGTGCGACATTTTACTGATCGATGAGGTCTTCGGAGCGGGTGACCGGGACTTCAAGGCCAAGGCCAAAGCAAAGATGGAAGAGTTGATTGATGACGCCGCTACAGTGGTAATGTGCACTCACTCCTTGTCGCTTGCTCTAGACATCTGCAATCGTTGCATTATCCTGGAAGAGGGTCGAATGGTCTTCGAAGGGGGAATCACGGAAGGAGTGGACTTTTACAAGTCTCTAAAGAAGGAACTGGTCGACTGGATTGAACTACCTTACACTACAAAGTATGTCGATGAAGAGGGCCTTCGCTTCAACTTCAAGGATGAGTTCGGCGTCGACGAAGATCTGCGCCTTGTTGTCCATGATAATCTGGCAAAAGACTTCGTAATATTGGAGGAAATAGGTGCTGGACGTGACATCAACATTGGATTACAGGCCCTACCTGGTCACTTGGACTGTAAGTTCAAAGTTCAGCAACTTCGTTTTGGGAGGTGGTATGATGCCTCGAATTACACACGTATTGCGCTAAAGGACGATACCGAGGTGGACAGGTGATGTTGCATCTAAACACACGAGCCTGCTAGAGTAGACGAACCTCTGCTGGTAGAGCAATTGGTGGTATGCGCACCACACTAAATACCAATCTCCTTCTAATTATTCCGAGAACTTCCAAAGTAACACAGTTCGTTCAATTGGCATCCTGAAGCAGAATACAATCAAATCCATTGCCTAGCAGGGGGTCGCATGGAAACAATGCAAGGAGACGTGGGGACGAATTCGCAATCCTTGAAAATCGCAGTTCTCACCAATCATTTCAGTGGTTTCGACGCTCTTTCTGGATTGGATATTTCCAAGGTACCGGTTAGCTTGCTGATAACAAATGACATCGAGTCGCATAATGGCATTATTAGTGGGGGGGTGGGACTAGAAAACCTGGGTGTAGAAATTCTAAAATTGAAATCATTCGACATGTCCGAAGATGTAGAGAATCTAATTTCCTTGGAGATGGACATTCTACTTGTGATGGGTTATCAGAGACTTGTTCCTAGGGCGGTAATCGATAGTGTTAAGCTTGGAGCCTTCGGTTTCCATGGCTCCTCCGAGTTCCTCCCTAAGGGGAGAGGGAGGAGTCCAATAAATTGGGAACTAATTGCAGGCAAGAACAGGTTCATTTCCCATATGTTCCGACTTGAACCAGATGCGGATAGTGGAGAAATTATTGATCATTTCATTTTCGACATCAATGATTTCGATGATTGTAAGACTGTATATTACAAAGCCAGTATCTCCATGAGGAGGATGCTGGAGAGGACCGTTCCCAAAATAATCAAGGGAACATCATCATCTAAAAGCCAAGAAGGAGAACCAACATTTTTCCCAAAGAGATCCCCAAAAGACGGATTGATAGATTGGTCGCTGGGTACACTTCAGATTCACAATTGGGTCCGCGCACTCACTCGACCATATCCAGGAGCATTCAGTGGGGGAATTACTATCTGGAGGGGACAACCATTCACTGATATGCTAGTGGACCAAAGAAGTGTTCCGGGCGAAGTGATAGAGACATTCAACTACGGCGATTTCCTAGTTAGAACCGGAGACGGCTCGTTCTTGGTCATTGATCATGATGGGCCAACTCCCGATGTTGGCGAAGTTTTGGGTGATTAGATGAAGAGAGAACCTTCTTTCACGCATGAACATTATGAATCTACTCTAATGGAATACTTGGATGCGGGATATTTCGTTGGAGGGTTCAGAGAAATTATTCAGAATCCGGACAAAGAAAAATTCATGATTCTGAGGCACGACATCGACACATCCTTGGATATAGCCTTTAAAATAGCAGAAATTGATCATAGGTGCGGAATCAAGTCTTCTTTCTTTATCAGAGTTCATGCAACCGGATATAATCCATTTAGCTTGCCAAATTACAAGATTCTACAGCAGATCCTCCAAATGGGCCATGAAATAGGGCTACACGTTGAACCATCATTACCTCGTGCACTAAATCAGAACTCTCTGGAATTCTGCGATAGACAGAAAGCAGTTTTGGAAGCAGTGATTGGAACTCAGATTATTGGCATCTCAACACACGAGCCAGCTAGAATGGACGAACCTCTTCTGGTGGAGAAATTAGTGAGTAGGTGGGGTCTCCAATACCATGCATATGAAGATAGATTCTGCAACGAAATAAAGTACATCAGCGACTCCGGCGCGAGGTGGAGGGAGGGATGCTTCAGCTCTTGGGTCAATAGAGTTGATAGGATTCAGGTACTAGTCCATCCATTTTGGTGGTACTGCCATGTTTCCCAGGAGAATTATTAATTCATTTTGAAGCCAAAGTATCTTGGTCGTGATGCTTAAACACTGCATTCTAGTCAGGGGTCTGTGGTGCGTTTGCTGGTTGTCGGCGTAGGTTCTATGGGGTGGAACCATTGCCGGGTATGTTCAGAATTGGGGATATTGGCGGGAGTTTCCGACCCAGACCACGAGTTAATGGAGAAGGTCAGCTCTCATTTCGGAGTTCCAGGTTTTATAGACATAGAAGAAGCACTAGATCAAACCACTCCAGACGGGGTAATTGTCGCATCTCCAACTTCAACTCACTTCTCTATTGCTGAGAGAGTCTTGGAAGCGGGCATCAACGTCCTTGTGGAAAAACCATTGGTCAGTGAATTAATACATGGGGAAAGGCTAGTATCATTATCGGAAGAAAATGAACTAATCTTAGCCGTAGGTCATATTGAGAGGCATAATCCAGTTATTAGCAGAGCAAGGACTCATCTAAAACAAGGAGATTGGGGGGAATTGATTACTATGAACTCAAGAAGGGTCTCAGCATTCTCAGGAAGGATAATGGATGTAGGGGCAATACTTGATACTGGAATTCATGATATTGATAATTTGATTTACCTCATGGATTCGAATCCAGTTAGTGTCTATGCCACGGGAGGAAAAATTAACGATATAGATCATGAAGACCATGCCAATATCGTAATTAATTTTGAAAACGGAAAGAGCGGAGTAGTTGAGGTCAATTGGATTACTCCAATGAAAGTAAGAACCCTTTCACTCACTTGCGATGGGTGCTATGTGGAATTGGACTACATCGGTCAGAAGATTATCATTTCCCGAAGCAGTTCCAGTGATATGGAAAGCCCACGTTTGTTCCCCCCTCCAATAGAATTCAAATCTACAAAGATCAATCTTAACAAGGAGGAGCCACTAAGGCTAGAGATCGAGGATTTCATTTCTTCAATAAAATCGCGCTCACCACCATTAGTTGACGGAAAACAAGCGCTAATTTCACTCAGGACAGCATTGGCTGCAGTAGAATCATTGAATTCTGGAGAAGTGGTCAAAATTGAGTGACGACCTAGAAAATTCCTCAATTCATTACTCTGCTGTAATAGAAGGCGAGGTCGTATGTGGCGATGGAGTCGAGATTGGCCCCTTTTGTCATCTTATTGGTCCAGTAAAGATTGGAAGTGGAACCTCCATTGGGTCTTTTTGTTACATTCAAGGACCAGTAGAAATAGGAAAAAGAAATAGAATAAATCCACATTGCATTATTGGGACCGATGGCGAAAGCAGAGACAAGAATTCTACTGGATTAATTTCAATCGGCGATGATAATGTTTTGTCAGAATTGACAGTAATTCAGAGAGGGACAGGAGATAGAAATACCCAAATCGGGAATTACAATTTTCTAATGGATAATACCCATATTGCCCATGATTGCAAAGTCGGAAATAATGTGACGATAGCACCAAATGTGGTTTTGGGGGGCCATACTTTGGTTCAAGATTTTGCCACAATAGGAATTGGAGTATCCATTCACCAGTTCTCAACTATTGGCGCCTATTCTATGATTGGAATGAACTCTACCATCACTAAGGATGTCCCCCCATTCGCTCTTGTTTCAGGAAGTCCGGCTAAATATAGGAGATGGAACCATTACCAACTAAAGAAACTCGGGATGCAGAAAACTCCCAATGGTGAGGAATATGAAAACTATCTCAATGACTTTAAGTCGATTTCCAGAAGAGAAATAATCCCGATTCAATCAGAAGAGATGTGAGATTATGCAAATTAATATCGCAAAACCATTGCTGGGCGAGGAAGAGATCCAAGCAGTCTCCAGAGTAATTAGTTCGGGAATGATTGCTAGTGGGCCAGAGACGGAGAAATTCGAGAATGAATTTGCCGAATTCGCATCTAGCAAGTATGCATGTTCTGTAAATAATGGAACAGCGGCTCTCTCGCTAGCATTGTCTGCTGCAGGAATATCTCCTGGAGATGAAGTAATTACAACGCCTCTAACCTTCGTCGCAACAGCAAATTCCATACTTAGTTGCGGGGCTGTTCCGGTCTTTGCCGATATCGACGAGTCAACGTTCAACTTATCTCCTGAATCTGTGGAATTGAAGATAAACAAGAGGACTAAGGCGATAATTCCAGTTCATCTATACGGTCTTCCCGCAGATATGGATTCATTTAGAAGAATTTCAGATTCAAACGACCTCTGTTTGATCGGAGATGCAGCTCAGGCTCACGGAGCAAAGATTCGGGATAAGATGGTGGGTTCTCTTGGTGACATCGAGTGCTTCTCCTTTTATCCAACGAAGAATATGACTACTGGTGAGGGGGGTATGCTGACTACCAGCAACCACGAATTATTCCAACGACTGATAAGTATTCGGAACCATGGTCGCCCAGGAAATCAGCTGGGGGAATATGAGCATGATAGGTTCGGATTAAATCTGAGGACCACAGACATAGCCTCCGCAATTGGGAGAGTACAATTGAAAAAGTTACCATCATTCAATTCAATCAGAGAAAGAAACGCTAAATTGCTAACCTCATTACTCGCTGATGTTGCTGATGTCGTGCTGCCATCGGAATCCCCCAACACAACTCATGCTTGGCATCAATTCACAATTAGAGTAAAAGACAGAATGTCACTAAGGGAACACCTCAACTCAAATGGAATAGGATCGGGTATTTACTATCCCAGACTGATACAGGATTATCCGCATCTAAAGAAATTCGGGTCATCGTGCCCAGTAGCCCAGAATGTAGTTTCGGAGGTAATCTCTTTACCTGTTCACGCAGGTTTAACTGAAGAAGACATAACACGCGTGGCAGATTGCATCCTTTCGTGGAGTTTGAAAAATGACTAATCCCGACATACCATTATTCATCGCAACACCTCTAGCTGGACAAGGGGAGGTTTTCAACGAGGATTGGATGAGGGCTAGAATAGATCTTTTCGAGGCCGTGACTCTGCCTTCCATGCTGTCCCAACTCAAGGATGGTGTCTACTGGATGATCTTCACTGGCGAGGAAACTCCCGAGATAGTAAGGGAGTACGTCACAGAGAACCTCGAAGGGATCCCTCACGTGTATTTGATGGAACAGAGGAGGGGTCACCGGACTATGAGGGACTTCGCTCTAAGCAAGGTAGGTTCTGGCCCTTTCATCACTTGCAGCATTGCGGATGACGATGCATGGCCCATTGGCCATTCTTGCACGGTTGTGGAAACCGCACTATCCCTCATTAGCGATGGCCATGACCATTTCGGATTTGCCTATAAATTCGGAATGGAATGGGTCATTTCAGATATTGTTGACATTACCTTCAGAAAAATGGGATTTGATGTAATTATCCCAGAGCTATTAATGGAATACAATCACCCATGGATAGCACAGTCGATTTTCGTCCTTCAAACGGTCGAGAGGCCTTTCGCATGGATGGCTGCATCACATGCGACATTCCCAGAATGGCTCGAGAAGGAGAACTTCTCGGTCTTCGAGGTGGATGAGCCGAAGAAGGCTTGGCTATACGGTCGTCACCAACTGGCGGACTCGGGAATAATCAAATCAGATAGCAAACCAATTGAATTCACTCTTGAGGATTTGCAAAGTGACTTTGGAATAGATCCGGAAAAGGTCAGAGAATGGGCTAACGGACCCTACTCTTCACTACATTGTGAGAAGGATGCCCATCAGAAGGGGCACATCGAGATGTATGATCTCTCTGATAAGTCAGGCTTCGTCAAGAGGCCATACAATTTCAACTACCTCGAGTCGGGGAACTTCGTCATCAAACCCTCGGAGGAATTCGGAGTTAGTGGCAAGTGCCGATTAACCGTCTGGGACAACACTACTTCTCAACACGTCGTATTCATCAATTTCGATGCTGACGAGCAGGACCAGATAGTCCTTCACCAGTCTATCTTCCCCAGCGAAGACTGCAAGTTCGATATTAGGATGTGGAACGGTGAGAAGTGGCAGCGAAAGATGTCCTACCTGGGTCTGAAATTCCAGGAATTCAACTCAGACTAGAGTGGAGTAAACCTCGGTCACTCGCGATCCAGCCATTTCCCAGGTTCGATTTTCACTGACCCATACTCTGGCATTGGTTGCCAACTCGTCCCTGAGCCTGTCGTCCAAGACCAACTTCATGATGCAGTCTCCTAGCTCTTTGATGTCATCCTTAGTGTGAATTAGCCCAGTCACGCCGTCTTCCACGATCTCGTCCAGGGCCTGTACGCTCGACGCTACAATCGCCTTTTGCATCGCCATTGCCTCGAATGGCTTCAGAGGGGAAACCAGTTCGCACACCCTCCTGCCCTTCCTGGGGAAGGGGGCGATATCGATCAGAGAGTAGTACCTCTTTACTTCGTCATTAGGGACTCTTCCGGTGAATGTCACTAGATCGGCAACCCCAAGTTGCTGTGATAGTTCCAAAAGATCCCCCATAATTGGGCCATCCCCCACAAGTAGGACTCTCAGATACTCTCCGACTTTGTCTCGAATGCCCGCAATAGCTTCCAATAGCATATCTAGTCCTTCGTACTCCACAAAAGACCCCACGTATCCAACTACTACTTTGTCAAATAGCTCATACTTCTCCTCGAGTGCCCTGTCCCTCTCCATTGGCGAGTAATTGTCGATGTTGACGGAATTTGGTAGGACTGAGATCTTCTCAGGACTGATCCCATATTCGACCAGAATGTCAGCAATCGCCTGAGTGATTGTGAAAACGTGATCCGCTCTCTTGGCAACCTCCAATTCCATCGACTCTGAGAGGTTGTAGTGGTCGGAGTACTCGTAACCGGGAGTCTTTGAAGCCCTCGTCACGTGCCAAAAGCCCCTGATCTCGTAAACTGAGGGGATTCCCATCGCCTTCGCCACGTTAACCGACGCCATCCCAACCACGAAGTTTGATGCCGCATGCAGAATCTCCGGCTTGTATATCTTCATCTGCCTCGCCAAGGTTTCGCTGTAAACCTCTTGATAGTCGGAGAACCTATTGAAGTGGAAAACGTCGTTGTAGTCGATCTCTGGGACGCCACTTTCCGAACTACTAGGATTGAACCTGTACTCGACGCCATCGACAGAGCACTCATGATCGTCATATGACCCCCGAAAGTCACTCCTGTCCAATGGGTATCCGTGCCTCGCACATACAATCACGTCCTTTCCATGTCTCCCTATGGATTTAGTAATCTCATGGGTCCTAACTGCATAGCCATTGCTAGTGTGTGGAAGAGTTTGGGAGGCGCAATACATGACTCTGCCCTTGGAAGACGCCCAATCCTTTTCGAAGAACACCTCTCCCCCAAAACCCCTCTCGATCAGCCCAAGGGGGGGCTCCAATCTTGCCATCATATCCTTACTCCACGCGTCATCGTTCATCTTAGCGACGATGTTGTATGGCTTCCTAACCTCCCCGATCTTCGCCATTAGTGCAACTATTGTCTTGTCCGCCCTATTGTCATCGATTACTCTTGAGAATTCGTCGTAGTACTCCAAGGCCCGTAATTCGTCGGTAAGGACCAGGAATCTCAGGGCACCCACGTAGAATGACTTCCCATATGTCCTGTAGCCCCTGTTCCTTAGGATGTGCTTCGATAGTGAAACAACGGAAATGAAGGACTCTTGCTTGCCCATTTCCTTGCATTGATTTCTCAGTAAATCTCTGATTTCGTTGGCAGATAGTTTGCTTTCCCTGAGGGAAATAAGAATCTTCTGCGAGAGAGAGGCTGATCGGATTTCGTCTGGCGAGTTGGGGACAAATTCTGGAGAAATCTCCAATTCCGGAAAAATCTCG
>MDSZ01081921.1_pt1 | contig 14336 bp, 11 predicted proteins | sample 811201 | NCBI WGS metagenome assembly MDSZ01 (sample SAMN05326647, study PRJNA326480) | marine metagenome | isolation source: seawater | place: Indian Ocean: North | collected 2010
ACAGGATATAAAAAAGCATTAGATATTCTTTCTAATCAAGATGAATATGATATTAATATGTTAGTAATGCCAGGTGTTATTAAACAAGTTCATAGTAGTTTAACAACTGCAGGAATAGACATGGTTGAAGAAAGAGCAGACACATTCTTTGTAATGGATTTAACTAGAGTAGATGCATCAGTAAATACAGCAGTAAGTAATGTTGATGGTTTAGATAGCAATTATGCTGCAGTATATTATCCATGGGTTAAAGTGCTTGACACAGTAGCAAATAAACCAATATTAGTTCCACCATCAGTAATTGTACCAGGAGCAATAGCTCAATCAGATAGAATATCACAAGGAGCTGAATGGTTTGCACCAGCAGGATTAAATAGAGGAGTATTAGGAAGTGTAATAGATGTAAAAACAAGATTAAATCAATCTGAAAGAGATACATTATATAACGAAAAAATTAATCCAATAGCATTTTTTCCAGGAGTAGGTTCACCATGTATTTGGGGTCAGAAAACACTACAATCAAGATCAACAGCATTAGATAGAATTAATGTTAGAAGATTATTAATTACGGTTAAGAAATTTATTGCAAGTTCATCAAAATATTTAATATTTGAACAAAACACAATTGCAACAAGAACTAGATTCTTAAATATAGTTAATCCTTACTTAGAATCAATTCAACAAAGACAAGGATTATTTGCCTTTAGAGTACAAATGGATGAATCAAACAACACACCAGATGTAATTGATAGAAACCAATTAGTAGGAGCAATTTATTTACAACCAACTAAAACAGCAGAATTTATAATTTTAGACTTTAACGTATTACCAACAGGAGCAACATTTGATGGTGGTGGAGGAGGAGGTTATTAAAATTCTTTAAAACATTTATATGTATAACAAAATAAAAAACGATAAAAGATGGCAATAAGATCAGTAAATGACATGATGTTCACAGCTTTTGAACCTAAATTACAAAATAGGTTTCTAATGGTAGTTGATGGCATTCCTTCATATTTAATAAAAAAAGTTGCAAGACCTAGTATTTCAATGAATACTATAACTCTTGATCATATCAACGTAAAACGAAAAATTAAAGGTAAAGCAACATGGAATCCTGTTTCTTGTGATCTTTATGATCCAGTTACTCCATCAGGAGCTCAATCAGTAATGGAATGGGTTAGATTATCTCATGAATCAGTAACAGGTAGAGATGGTTATTCTGATTTTTACAAAAAAGACATTTATATTCAAACATTAGGTCCTGTAGGGGATGTAGTAGAAGAATGGATATTAAAAGGAGCTTTTTGTACAGAAGCTAATTTTGGTGATATGAGTTGGGAATCTGATACTCCAGCTAATATAGCTATAACAATGGAAATGGATTACGCAATACTAAATTATTAATAAAAATGAAAAAATCTGAATTAATAGCTCTTATAAGAGAAGAGTATAAAAAAATGGTTGAAGCTGAAACAGCTGACGGTAAAAAAAAGAAAAAAAAAGGTTGTGGGAATTTAAAATCTTGTAAAGTAGATGCTGATTGCCCACATGATGGATATTCTTGTGAAGAGGGATGTTGCTATATTTTTTGCAAAAAAGGAGAAAGTGATAAAGAATGTAAAGCAAGAAAGAAAAAAGCTTTAGAAGAATCAGTTAAAATTAATGGAAAAACATTATTAGAACACAGATTTCAAAAATTAGCTGGTATTAAATCTATAAAACCAACACCAATTCTAAAAGAACAATATGGAGATTTTGATTGTGATTGGCAAGCTTGGCCTGGCATTAATAATTGGATAGGTGAATTTTTAGCTATGCCTCATTTTTCATCCAACAACCCAAATCAACCTTGTAATATGATTTGTAAAAAAATGAAAATTTGGAATGATAAATATCAAACATCACCATCAGATGTTCAACGAAATCAAGTAGGATGTAAATTAGGTATGGTTTTTAGTATTATGAATAATCATAATTGTGGTTGTCCTGGATTTTAAAAACATAAAATAAAAATTAAAAAATAAAAGCGTCTTTTTGACGCTTTTTTTATTTTACATATATGTATATCTGAACTAGTTTTAACAAAAAAAAAACGTTATGGAAAAAACCCCAACACAATTTCCTACTGAGGAAGTTACATTACCTTCAAAAGGTTTACTTTATTCTAAAGAATCTCCACTATCTAAAGGAATCATAGAAATGAAATATATGACAGCTAGAGAAGAAGATATCTTAACAAATACTAATTTAATAGAAAATGGTACAGTAATTGATAAATTACTTCAATCACTTATTGTAACCCCTATAGATTATAATGACTTATTAATAGGAGATAAAAACGCTATATTAATTGCAGCTCGTATTTTAGGTTATGGTAAGGATTATACTTTTGAATATAATAATGAAGAAATATCATTAGATTTAACAGAAATTGAAGACAAACAGATTAATGAAAAATTAATTAAAGGTGGAAAAAATGAATTTTCATTCACTTTACCTGCATCTAAAATTGATATAACTTTTAGATTCTTAACTCATGCAGATGAAAGAAAAATTGAAAATGAATTAAAAGGACTTAAAAAAGTCAACAAAAATTCATCAGCAGATTTATCTACTCGTATGAAATATTTAATAACATCAATAAACGGTAATTATGAAAATAAAGCTGTTAGAGAATTTGTAGATACTTCATTATTAGCAAGAGATGCAAGAGAATTAAGAAACTATATAAAAGAAATTCAACCAGATGTTGATTTATCATTTGATTATGAGGATAAAAGAGGAAACCTCAAAAAAGTATTAATTCCTCTATCAGTCAACTTTTTTTGGCCTGACGCCGGAATATAGGAATATCCTATTTACCCAAGTGCATGACCTAGTGTACCATGGCGGTGGTGGATTTATACACTCAGAGATTTATAACATGCCTACTTGGATGAGAATTTTTCATATTCAGAAAATTAATGAACATAATAAAAAACAAGAAGAAGAATATGATAAAATAAATAATAAAGGAAATGTATCTTCAAATAAAGTATCATCTCCTAATATAAGCCCTTCCTCATTTTATAATATTAAAAAGTAAAGATATCGTAGATATCTTTCTTTTTTCTATATTTATATCCGATATAATAAACTATGGCAGACGATTACACATATTCAATGGCTGATCCAGAAGGATCAAGAGAATCATTAGATCTAACTAAACAAATGTTAGATGTAGTAAGAGAAATAAAAGACATACAAGCATCTGCAAATAGTGATAAAATACTTCAAAGAGATTTAACTCAAGAAGCTTTAGAGATGGCAATAGAAGAAGCTGAAATAGAAGCTTCAAGAGCAGGTGTCTCTAAATCAGAAGCAGATATAAAAAGGGACATATTAGAAGCAGAAAACCTAGCAGTAAAATTAAGTTTAAAAAAATTAGAATTAATAGACGAAGGAGCAGATAGAGAAGGAGATTTAGTAAAAGGTTTAGAAAAAGAAATTGAATTAAATAAAAAGAAAGTAGAACAAGGTAATGAAGATCTTAAAGTAGCTAAAGCAACTGAAGCTCAAATGGGGTTAATGAGAAGTGGTTTAAAAGCTATGAGTAGAATTCCTATTTTGGGTGAAATGTTTGATGCATCTGATGTTATAAAATCAATGGAAGATGCTGGAGATGGTATGTTTGCAAAGCTTAGAGCAGGTGCTAACACTTTTGGGAAACAATTATGGAAAAATTTAGGCCCTGCAATGTTTATTCAGTTAGGAAAAGGATTATTAGCATTTAACAAACAAACAGTAGAAACACAAAGAAGCTTAGCAATAAGTAATACAGAAGCAGTAAAATTTTCTACTAATTTAGAAAAAGCTAGAGGAAAAGGAACAGTACCTTTATTAGCTAGTACTAGAAATTTACTAGCAGCTAATGCTGAATTAAATAAAATAAGAGGCACAGCAATACAATTTGATAATGAAACCCTTGTAACAGCAAATGAATTATTAAAAACAAAAATACTAACAGCAGAAGCTTTAGGAGAATTATCTAGAACATCTAATGTGTTTGGTGGAAGTCTTAATGAAAATTTCTTAAACCAAATAGATTCAGTAACAGCAGTAGAAAGAGAACATGGAGTTAGATTAGATATGAAAAGTGTTTTAGAAGCTGCTAATAAAACTACAGGACAAATAAGAGCCCAATTAGGAGCTAACCCAGCAGCATTAGCATCAGCAGTAGCTAAAGCAAAAGCTTTAGGTATGGAATTAGAACAAGTAGCTGCAACAGGAAAAGCATTATTAAATTTTGAACAATCTATTGAAGCAGAATTACAAGCAGAATTACTTACAGGAAGACAACTTAATTTAGAAAGAGCAAGATTAGCAGCATTAACAGGTGATTATGTAACTTTAACTGAAGAAATAAATGCTAATGTTGGAGATTTTGGTGAATTTAGTAAATTAAATGTTTTACAACAAGAAGCATTAGCACAAGCTCATGGAATGACCGCAGATCAAATGTCTGATATGTTATTGAAACAAGCAGATTTAGGAGCATTAGAAGCACAAGCAAGAGCCGAAGGAAGAGAGGATATAGCTGCTAATATGAAAAAACTATCTATCCAAGAAAAGTTTAATGAAGCTATGATTCAATTACAAGATATTTTTGTAAATAAAATTTTTCCTCATATAGAACCTTTTATAAATAAACTTGGAGAAGGAAAGGGAATAGTAGAAACATTAAATCAAATTGTTAATTTTGGTTTAGCAGTAGGTTTTATTAAAGTTTTATCAATGGTTGGTAAAGCAATTAAATTTTTTAAACAAATGAGAAAATTAGCTATAGGAACAGCTATAGCAAACGCATGGGGAGCAGCTATGAAAAACCCAACAAATGCAATAACTTTTGGAGCTTCAGGTTTAATACTAGGAGCATTACTTACAGCTGCAATTATGGGTGCAACTGCAAAAGCAGACGATTTAATGGCAGGTCCTAGCACAGGGTATGGTAATAATATGCTTGTTACTAAAAATAAAGGAACAATAATGTTAAATAATAAAGATAGCATTGTAGCAGGAACAAACCTTTTAGGAGGAGGAAAACAAGAAAAATTTGATTATGATAAATTAGCAGCAGCAATGCAAAAAACAAAAATAGGAGTATCTATAAGAAATAAACCTTGGGATGATGGAGATGTATCTGCTTGGGGAGGATCTCATCAATCATCTGTTAGGAATGATACATCTTTTGCTTAAAAAAATAAAATTATGGGATTATTAAACAAAAATTCAATATTTGATAGAATACCAAATGGAAATTCTACTGAAGACGATAAATATATAGGTGAAAATATAGATGGAAGTAAATTTGATTTAGGAAAACAATCAACTTTACAACCTGATTCATTATCTACATCTAATTTAGATTTAGAGGGTCAACCTGATTCGTTATATAATAGACAAAACCATGATCCAGGATTTACTATTTTTCCTGAAAGAGGAGTACCTATAGCTACTGATTCTCCTTTTGAAAGCCCTACAGGAGACCATATGGTAGATCTATTAGATAAATTTAAAATAACAAGTCAAAATTCAGGACAAATTTATAGAGGAACTCCAGCACCTGGTCAAGGTTTTGATTTAAATGGTTATCCAGGACCTCAGTTTGATTTAGGAAAAGAATCAGAATTACAACAAGATTCATTATTATCAGCAGAATTAGATTTAAATGGTACAATAAATCAAGATTTTTCTAGTGAAGATGGAGGACAAGGTCTTTTTGATAGAGGTAAAGACTCTACTTTACAACAAGATTCATTATTATCAGCAGAATTAGACTTAAATGGAACAGATTTTGGAGAAGGTAAATTTGATTTAGGAAAAGACTCAGAACTACAACAAGATTCTTTATTTATGATACCTAACCCTCCAGGTAATTTTTCTGATCTAAATGGAGAAATAACTAATGGAGGACAAGGATATTTTCATGGTATAAATAATCCAGGAAAAGGTCAAGGATTAAAAATAAAAGGTGAAGATTTACATAAACATTTATTAACAAATTCATATACCTATAGTCATGGAGATAAATCTACAACAATATTAGGTGGAAAAACTAAAGAAGGACTATCAGGAAAACCAGGAGGAAAATTTGATTTAGATGGAAGAGACTTAAAACTTTGGGATAATGGTAAAAATTCTTCTTTACATGAAACCCTATTAACAGAAACATACAAATATAATCCAACAGGGTTAAGACCAGGAATAACTACAACAGGACCTGGAGAATTAGACTTAGATGGAAGTATTGGAGGAAATGGATTTTTTCATGGAATAGCAAATCCAGGATTTGGTCAAGGTTTTCAAGTAAAAGGAGTTGATTTACATAAACATATGTTAGAAAATGGATATGGTACAAGAACAGTTCATGAGTCTGCTAATTCATTTCAATTTATAAAAGAATCAAGAGCAGCAGGACAATTAGATTTAGATGGAAAAACACCTAGTTATGGAACTTATATATCAAATAAACCAGAACCAGGAGCAAGAATGTAAAAAATGGGATTAAGACAACTACTTACAGATTTATCAGGAGTAATAGATAACATTAATGAAGATAATGTAATTGGAGAATATCCTCATCATGATTTATTTAATAAAGATGGGCTTTCTATATTTGATAATCCTTATAGCGATAAACTTTTTAATTTTAGACAAAAATCTTTAGATTTTGATACATATTTAGAAAACCCTGAATGGGTTCCTCTTATAAATAGAGTAGGAGGAATGTTTGGAAATGCCACAGAAACTCATAAACCGATAGATGAAGGGGTAAATGCAATAATTGAAGGTAATATTCCAGATTCTGAAATTAGAGGAGGACTTACTACTTTTAATAATAGAAGATTCTTAGACAAAGCAAGGTTTGATAAATGGTTACAAACACCAACAGGAGAACAATGGAATTCTACTCAAACTCTTCTTCAAGCATCAAATCCAAAACCAAATATGCCTGTAGAAGGTTTAGGAAATACACAATCATGGGGACAAGCAGTCAGTAATTTAATGAATGCAGATCCTAATCAAACTACATGGAATTTAGGAATAAATACAGGACAACAAATATTATCAGGAGGAAATAAACGTATCCCTAGAGAGGGTATAACACCTTTTAATAGGTTTCATGAAGGTTATTTAGATTATATTCCTATAATTGAAAAAGAAAACATGAACAGATTAGTTCATTTAGCAGAAAAAACAGGTCTTCATGTAGTTACCCCAGAAGAAGAAACAGGTAAAGGAAAAAAAGCTTTAAAATTTCTTAAAGATGTATCAAAAAGAGCAAATGGTATTGTTAGTACATTAGTAGGAAGAGGGGAAGAATTATATTCATATTTAGGAGGACCTGGATCTAAATTTGGATTAGGTAGAACATTTATAGGAAGATATACAAATACCATATTAGATAAATACGGAAAAGACCATCCTTTCGCAGATAAAACAAGAAATTACACATGGTCTCAATTAGATTTTAGAGAAGACAAATATGGTTTAGGATCCCCTGGGGTAAAAATAAATCCAGATAATCTTAATGGCAATATTTCTACAGAGGGTCAACATGCAGGGGAATACATACGTACAAAAAATAAAGAGGGAAAATTTACTTATAATGTTTATAATGTAAACAAAACAGATAAGATAAATATGCTAGACATATTTTCACGTGATATGAGTAAAGAAGATAATGAAAATATTCCTAAAGATTTTATAAAATTTAGAATAGAAGTAATAAATCCTGAAGACCCTATAATAACAGATTACATAGTTTTTAGAGCATATTTAGATAGTATATCAGATGATTTTTCAGCTGATCATAATGCATTTAAATATAATGGTAGAGCAGAATCTTTTTATACATATAAATCATTTAATCGTGATATAAGTTTAAGCTTTAAAATAGCAGCTCAAACTCGTCATGAAATGATGCCTATATACAGAAAATTAAATTATTTAGTTGCTCAAACAGCTCCATCTTATTCTTCGTATGGTAGAATGATGACCTCCTTCCAAAGATTAACAGTAGGAGATATGTTTAGTCAAATACCAGGAGTAATACAATCAGTTGGTTTATCATGGCAAACTGATTATCCTTGGGAAATAAGATTAGACCCAAAAGGGGAAGATAAAAGCATGTTACAATTACCACATGTTTTAGATGTGTCTATGAAATTTAAACCAATTCACGATTTCATCCCAGAAAATTTTGTTACTTCTCCGTTTATTTTACCTAACTACCCAGAAGATTTTGAAGGCAGCCATATTTCACAAAACTGGTATGATATTGAAGTACCTTCAGCAGATAGTTCAAATCCAGTTACAGCAGCTAGTACTCCATTTATAGAAAAATTAAATCAAGATAATCAAGATTGGAATGAATTAACCACAGCAGCTAAAGAAGCAGCACCTTATGGAAGTGTATTAAATCCAATTGAAACACCTATTCAAACTCAAAAAGAAGATGAAATAACACGAAAAGATTTAGTAGTAGATAAACTAAAAGGATTAGTTTCAAGTGGAGAATCACAAACCCCTGATTCTGCTTTTGTAGAATCTACAAGAAAGAGACAACCAATCACTACTATTACAGAATAAATAAAAATAATTTAATATGCCTGATAGAATAACATATTTAGATGTAAAATTTAATAATAATAATATACCACATTATAAAAATATAAGATATCCAGAAATTCCATTATCTAGATTTGATCTTTATGTTACTACAACAATTGGAGATAGATTAGATTTATTAGCAAATTTTTATTATAATAACCCTGAATTATGGTGGGTTATAGCTACTGCTAATTATAATGTTATAAGAAGAGATAGTTACGTTTTAAAAGAAGGATTAAAAATTAGAATCCCACAAGATATTAATGCTATATATAGAGAATTAGAAAAATTAAATCAATCTTAAGTTATGTCTATATTTAAACAAACCCTAACATCATATGTTAGAAATCAACTTTATAGAAGAAGAGCAGCCTTAGCTTTTATGTCTGATCCTGATTCAAACGCTTATCATTATGCTACTTGGGGAATACAACGTCAATGTATTATAAGAATGAGTTCAGGAGTAGACATAGAACCTGGAACTTTTCCTCCTACATCAGAAAACCCAGAATTAATAGACGAACCAACAGGAACTGAATTAGCTGAAAAGTGGATTTTATCAGGAGATATGTGGGATGAAGGAGATGGTTTTTCAAAACCTGTAAGAGAAGAAACTATAAGAAGAAAAGATGATAAATATGGTTTTCATTGGAAACCAGGAGAAAAAATAAAATCATACGAATATACTGATAAAAAAGGAAACAAAGGCAAATCAAACGTTTATGAAGGAGCTTATGGTTCTACAATGTGGAGAGCAAACGCTGGAGATGGTTATGGTATAGTTCCTATGCCTGGTATTGTAGATGCTCAAATTAGAACAAAAACAGCTTATGGTTCACTTAGAGAAGCCCAAGTAAATTGGGTATGTCATAACAGACGTCAACTTGAAATTTTAGAATATCTTTATTTAAGACCAGGATACACTGTTTTATAGAATGGCAACACTCCCCATTTATAAATCCTAGGGGACAAAAAGACGACACAGTATTTTTTATAGATGAATTTTTTGAAGAAGGAACTACTCATTCTGAAATTTCTAAAAAAATAATAAAATATAGAAAAGAATCAGAAGGAAATTATGATGCTATATTAGGATTTATTAAAAATTTTGAAATTACTAATAGAGAAGATGGAGGTTTTGATTGTACTACAATTTTAATTTCTATGGGAGATGTTTTAGATAGTTTAAAAGGTGCAAGAAGTGGAAGATCTATTAGAACATCAGAAGGAAACCAGGTAGAAGTTGATGATTTCGAATTCTATCTAAAAAGTATAAATGAATGGTCTAATTATTATGGAACTGTAACAGGAGATATTAAAGAACCAACAGGAAAAGAGAAAAAAAAGTTAAAAGATGAATGGAACCAAAAACAACAAGAAATAGGTGCATCTAATTTAAAAGCAGCACGAGCAGAAATGCAAAGACGATATCCAAATTCAACACTTACATTTAATGATTCAGGTAAAATACCTGTTTCTCTGGTAGATGGTAAAGCTGTATCTCCCTCACAATTGACAGTATTTTTGGATATTTTAAAACAATATGACGCAGGTCAATATTTTACAGCAGAAAAATATAATTATTCTAAATACCAATCAGATCTTCTTATAGAAAGAGGAGATTTACTAGTAGGACTTCAAGAATTAGCATCTGGATTACGAAAAGATGGAAGAACAAAATTATTTGAATGGACAGAAGAATTAGATGATGAAATAACTCAATTAGAAGTAGATTTAAGAGGGGCTCAAATTAAAGAAGCTAATGCAAAATCTGAACTGATAAATAAAAAGACTGAAGAATTTGCCGAAAAAATTCAACGCTTACCCACAGGAGGTGGTGAAGGAGGAGCCGGAAGATTTAATTCAGGTATGGCTGCAGCCTATTATGAAAATCATAAAAAAAAAGAAGAAAAGAAAAGATTAGAACAGGAAATTAATGATATTACTATTGATTTTGGTTCTACAAGATATAAAGAAATAGTAAATAAAAAACTATCATCTCTTGAATCTGAATTACAAAGTGTTGAAGAAATCATAGATCCTTTTATTATAAGACAAGGAGAAATAATGATAGAAGATACTATTACTTATTTTACATATAAAGGAAAAGATTTTAGTGATCAGTATGATGTTGCAACTTCAAAACACAATTATATAAGATGGGATTTTGTTTGTTTTTTATTAAATAGGTTTATATTACCTGAAACTCAAAAAGATGAACCTATAACTGGTTTTACTTGTTTTGAAGAAACTAATAATCACTATTTAGAGTATGCTGCGAGTTTTGGTAAGGAAGAAGAAATAAAAATCCCAAGATTTACAGATAGTTTAAATGAAAATGAGTATTTAGCTACTGAATATCAACAATCAAAATTTAATTTAAATGATATTTTAGATTGTAGTTATAATCCTGACGTAGCTTTATTACCTCATCAATTATTGTATGGATCTAAGTTTGAGAAAAGTTCATTATTTAAGGGAAGAAAAGCTTTAGGAGCTTTTACAAATTCATTTCCAAGAGTATCTTCAAGATCAATAGGACTTATTTATATAAAAATAGATTATTTAATTAATGCTTATAAAGAATTAAGATATGATAATAATGGGGGATTAAGAGGAGATTTTTCATTATTAAAGTTTATTAAAAAAGTATGGGAACAAGACATAACAAGTGCTTGTGCTAATACCCACAATTTTAAAGTAACTACAGAAAATAATAGAAGAGGTTACACTAGAATAATTGATTTAGGATTCCAAACTGATTTAAAAAAAGAAAGTTTATATGAATTACAAGTTCAATCACAAATGTCTGATGTTAGAGACTTTAGCTTTAATACAGTAATTGATAGTAAATTAAGTTCAACTATAGCTATAGCAGCCCAAGCCCCTGATAGTATAGATGATCTTGAACAATTAACAATAAAAGCTTTTAATAAAAACATATCAAATAGATTTTCTAATGTTAAAAAAACTAAAGAAAATTATGCATCTGAAAGAACAAAAGCTGAACAAAATTTAATATTAAGTGCAAATAAATTAAAATTTTATTTAGATGAAATGTTAATGGGAGAATTTGCAACACAATTTGGTGGAGATAAATGGACTGAAGGAAATAAAATTAACGTAATTCAAGTATCAACAGCTATTAATATAGCTAGAAGGCTTAATGATTTAAAACATAATTTATCAGTTAAACATAATTTAAAAGACTCAAAAGCAGGTCAATTAAAAGATGAAATAAATTTACAAAAATCAGCTATAATTCCTTTAACTTTTAATGCACAAATAGATGGTATAGGAGGTATTATAATAGGAAATGTATTTAGAATAGATCCTGACAGATTACCTTTAGGTTATCAAAAAGATGATATAGGTTTTGTAGTAACAACAGAATCACAAAAAATAACATCAGGTCAAGATTGGATTACTAACTTTACAGGTCAATTAATTTTATTAGACGTATTTAAAGGTAGTAGAAAAGGTAATGTTATAACAAAGGGAGGAAATTCAGGATGTTATGTAGGATTAGAAGAATTAAGAAAAGAATTTGCTCAATGGTTAATAAATGCTTCTGAATTTCCTGACAATGGTGCATTTCAAGATAAAATTAGAGAATTAGTACCAACTAGTGATTGGGTAACTCATCCAAAATTATCTTTTAATTCAAGAGTAACAACAGGGTATAAAGAATGGGTAAGTAGTGATGGAAAAAAATCTTCAAAACCAGAAGGTAAAAATGATGTGTCAGCATGTCTTGATGAACATCCTGATTTATGTGGAGATATAACTCAATTATCAGACAATTTAATGCAAGACATAGCAACTGCTGCAGCAAATGTACCTGAAATTAAAGAAGTAGAAATAACATATTCAAGATACAAATATCCTCATGATGAAAGAAGACATTGGATTTGGGCTGCTGTAGATATTAGTAAAATGGATTGTGGAAATGGGTTAAAGGGATGGAGCAATTTAGAAGATGCTAAAGCAAATGGATGTATAACTAAAGGTACTTTAAAAAGTGGCACAGATAGTGAAGGTACATACTCAAAATTAGAAGGACCAATGGCAGATTTTGTTAATAACTTAGCTAGTATGGCTAAACCATACACAATAAACGCAGAATCCGGTCATCCACAAGCTGTTTTATGGTTTGGGTTTAAAGGTCATCATCACCATCTTCATGTTTCAAACACTGATTAATAAAATAATATGTATTTACCACAAAATAAAACTCAATATAAAGAAACCTCAGGAAGAGAATTTGTAAGAATATCTGATATAAAAAAAGAGAAAAAAATATATTATATAGGACCTTACATGGAATTAGCTAATGGTACGTTTTATATAGGAAAAAATGCCAGATATAGAGGAGAACAATTATTAAAACCAATCTCAGAACAAAATTTTTTTGGGGAATCCACAGATTCTCTACTTTATAAAAGATTACAAACAACTACTTATGCATTTCTAAATAAAACAACTGCACCTAAAATGTATAAAAATAGACCTAATGATGCTGATTATAATAGAGGATATTATACAAGATATTTTTTAAAAAAAATAAATGAAGATTTTAATTATATAGAAGTAGACTATCCAACATATGCTTCTATAGTAGAACAAAGTAAAAATTTAGACTATAATTATTATACTCAAGGATTTATAGAATGGGCAGTAGTTGGTAATGTATATAAATCAAATGAATTATCAATAAAAAGGTTAGAAGGTAAATTCCCATATTTATCATCATTATTTCCTCTTCTTAATGAATTTCAAGAAATAAATCAACCTATCCAAACAGACTTATATACATCTGGAAATGAATTATATTTATCAAATGGAAAAGAATATATAGGAGCTTACCACATTCATCCTGAAAAAGGTCCAATGGAAGGATCTAAACACACAGATACTCCTCATGCAAGTTTATTTTATACAAAACCTAAAATAAATAAAGATTTAGTAGACACTTCAGATAAAGCTTTTGAAGAATTTAAAAAACAAAAACAAAATGAATATCAATCAATACAAAAAGATGAATCAAAAAATATACCTAAAAATCTTCCTGTAGAAGAAATAAGTCCTACTATTTCTTTACCAAACACAAGTACTCCTACTACAACTACTACAACTACTACATATTCAGTATCATCACAACCTTCAGGCCCCTCAGCTCCTTCAACAGGAGGAAGTGGTTATTAAAAATATTTTTTGTACATTATTAAGGTATGTTCTACCTTATTGAAACAAAAGACCAACTCACTTCATTAAAACAAAAATTTAATGATTTAATGTATCTTGAATTTATTCAAGGTAATGACAATACCCACCCTGCATTAGCAGAAATAATTGCTGTTTATCTTAATGTAGGAGATAAAGGATATATAATACCTATCAACCATCCAGAATGTATAAATTGGGATAAAGATGTTGTGTTTAATGTTTTGTCAAATTATAAATTTAAGATTTATGATAAAAAAGCGGCTTTACATTTAAATTCCCAACTATCTTATACGGATATACAACATACAATACCTCTCTTAAACAAACATACAACACAAGCACACGCATGGTATTACCGAAAATTCCCGCATACTAAGGTAAATAAAATGATACCTATTGGGAAACACCTAGAGCGCTGCGAAGCTAAGTTACGCGCTATAATCGATTGTTTTGCC
>MDSZ01093970.1_pt1 | contig 14336 bp, 15 predicted proteins | sample 811201 | NCBI WGS metagenome assembly MDSZ01 (sample SAMN05326647, study PRJNA326480) | marine metagenome | isolation source: seawater | place: Indian Ocean: North | collected 2010
ATCTAATTTAGCAGAAACCCAAGTAACAAAAGTATCCACTGGAACACTGTTAACTACAATAGGCATAAAACCGTGATTTACACCACAAATTTCACTACACTGACCATAAAAGGTTCCAAGACGTTTAATAAATAAAGATGCTTGACTTAGTCTACCAGGACAAGCGTCTACTTTTACTCCAAAAGAAGGAACAGCCCACGAATGTAAAACATCTGCCGAAGTTATTAAAAGACGAATATGTGTATTTTCAGGAAGCACAAGTCTATTATCAACCTCTAAAAGTCTAAAAGTACCGTTAGTTAAATCATCAGTAGCAATCATGTAAGAATCAAAATTCAAACTTTCACCCCCTTCAAGAGTAGCATAGTCTGAATACTCATAGCTCCAATACCACTGGTGCCCCACCACTTTTAAAGTAACTGTTGGATCAATTAATTCATCTAATGAATATAATAAACCAAAAGAAGGGATTGCAATAATCATTAAAATAACCGCAGGTAAAATAGTCCAAACAATTTCTAAAAGACTTGAGTGAGTAAATTTCACAGAAAAAGGGTTTGCACCCTCATTAAAAAAAACAAATACTTGATACAACATCCATAGAACAAAAAGACCTATAGTAATAACGAAAATCATGATATAATTGTGAAAATCAATCATACCTTCCATAGCTGGGGTAGCAGGATCTTGAAAACCAAGCTGCCACGGCTCTGCTGCATCACAAAAAGTAGTAAATGATAAAAAATTAATAATTTTATAATACATATGTAAATGAAAAATTTTATATGCCCGCTATTGGATTTGAACCAATACCTTAAAAAAGAACAAATTTTAAGTCTGTCGCGTCTACCGATTCCGCCAAGCGGGCTTTTTTAATTCTGGGGCGAATAATGGGACTTGAACCCATAACCGTCAAAGCCACAATCTGACACTCTACCATTAAGCTATATCCGCCTTAAAATATGAAATTATGTTTTAATTAAATTAAAATAAATGCAACAAATAAAAATAATATTGAACTTAATTGAATAATAAAATTTGAAACATAGAACATAATAAAAATAATAAAAATGGTTGACATAAAAAATATAAACAGGTAATGATATATTTGACCACTTTGTAATGAATTCAAACGAGTAAAAACAAGACGAATCCCACTAACCATACCCGATGGACCTAATTTTTCAATAAGACCACGATCTATGTCTTTATATGCCAACACATAACTTAAACTTAAAGCATTAGATGCAATAAATTCATTATAAACTCTATCGAAATACCACTTTCTATTTAAAAAGTTATAAATAACTTTGAACGATTTTGTTGTTTTTATTGAATAAAAAAACCCTAACCCAAAGCTATATAAAAAATAGGCAACTATAGAACCAGTTAATGTAATTATTAAAGGAAGCAGTTTATTAAACAAATTTACAAATTCAATATCGGATAAAACATAATTTTGTGGAAGAACAAAGATAGAAGAACCCCAAAAATCAGATCCAAAACCAATAAATAAATCTTTTGTTAAAAAACCTATAGATATACTAAAAATAGATAATATAAAAAGTGGAAAAGTCATTCTCCAAGAACCTTCATGTGCGTTAAAAATAATATTTTTATGACCATTAGGCTCAGAAAGAAAAACTAAAAAAAGAAGACGAATAGAGTAGAATGCAGTAAAGAATGCAGCAAATGTACCTAAATAATAAGAAAAATGACCCCAAACACTATATTTTGCATAAGCAACCTCAAGAATGGTGTCTTTAGAATAAAACCCTGTTAAAAAAGGAAACCCCATCAGAGCTAAGGAACCAATTAACATGATACTATATGTAAAAGGAAGTAAATTTTTTAAACCACCCATTTTTCGCATATCTTGTTCATCAGAAACAGCATGAATAACTGAACCAGCTCCTAAAAAAAGAAGTGCTTTAAAAAAAGCATGATTAGAAAGGTGAAAAACACCAACTTCATAACTTGAAAGCCCGCAAGCAAAAACCATGTAACCAAGCTGACTACAAGTAGAATAAGCAATTACACGTTTCATATCATTTTGAAAAAGTCCGGTTGTAGAAGCAAAAAAAGCTGTAGAAGATCCAACGAAAACAACAAAATTTAAAGCTAATGGAGAATATTCAAATAAATGAGAACATCTTGCTAGCAAGAAGACCCCTGCAGTTACCATGGTAGCTGCATGTATCAATGCTGAAACAGGAGTTGGACCCTCCATAGCATCAGGAAGCCAAGTATGAAGACCTAACTGAGCGGATTTACCCATAGCTCCTCCAAAAAGCAATAAACAAATCATATCTATTGCTGGAACTTCAAACCCACCAATTACAATTTGATGGTCAACCATAAGAGGAACTAAACTAAATACAGTGTCATAATCTAAACTATTAAAAACAAAATAAATTGCAAAAATAGCTAGAAGAAGAAAAAAATCTCCAACTCTATTAACTAACATTGCCTTAACAGCAGCTTTGTTTGCTTGTATTCTAGTAAACCAAAAGTTGATCAAAAGATAAGAAGAAAGACCTACCCCCTCCCAACCAACAAACATCTGTAAAAAATTATTTGCTGTTATTAGAATAAGCATGAAAAAAGTAAACAAAGATAAATATGACATGAACCTAGGTAAATGAGGATCATACTCCATATATTCTGTTGAATATAAATGAACAAGTGTAGAAATAAAAGTAACTACAATTAACATGACTGAAGTTAAGCTATCAAAACAAAAACACCAATCAATATGCAAAGAATCTGAAATGATCCACCAACCCATGTTTAACTTATACGAAACACCGTTAGAAACAACATCATGAAATAAATACAAAGAAAGAAGTAATGAAGAAAAAACACCGCCAGTTGTTATGTAGCAAGCACCAAAGCCTAAATAACGGCCAAGCAAACTACCAGAGAAAAAACCCAATAAAGGTAGAAGAACTATCAGAATTAACATTTATGTTTAATACTAAATTTTTATAAACTGTTGAAGGATTCGAACCCACAACAGCTAAAAAGAAAACCCAAAGTTAAAATATATTTAACTAAATAACCAAAACAGTGGGATATTTCGAATATTATTTATTCGATTTTTTATTAAAGATTTACCTTGGAAAACAAAATTAACACGCAGTTTAAATTTTTTAGAATTTGAATTCTTAACAACTAGTGATAAGAAATTTTCAATTTCGAAGAAAGAACCACAAGGAATAACTGTGTTCAGAACAAATTTATTATTAAGAGAAGTTAAACCTGTTTTTTGTTTTAAAAACGACGATTTAAAAAGTTTAAAATCTTCGAGAGAAAGGTTTTGACTGTTTTCTATAAAAAGGTAAAAAATAAATCTATTTATATCGACCTTTTTTGAAAAAGATATTTTCAACGAATATTCCGTATCTACGGTTTTTTGATTTTTTGATGATCGAAAAATTTTTTGTGAATTTACAAAAGGGTAAATTCCATAAAATAAATAAAGCATTCCAAACAATTTTATCTGAACGTCCTGATTATCCAAATCCTTGGATTTTAAACCAAAAACTTCTAATACATCGGAAATTCTTGCTTCAACTACCACCTTATCTAATTTAGGTGTTGAATAAATATCAGATGAATTGTATTTATTTATTAAATCACAACTAGATAAATAATCTAAATATTTGTCAGACATAATTATTTAAAATTTTAATAAGTAGTTACTAATGAAAGGTTAGAAACAGAAAGATGTATAAAATTTGAAAAAAAAGAAGGATAAACACCCATAAAAATAACAAAAAAAAGAAGAGGCAATAAAATTGAAAATTCTTTAAAATCAATATCTTTAAATCTTGTTATAAATTCAGTTTTTAAATTACCAAAAATAATTCTATTATACAACCATAATGAATAAGCTCCACAAAGAATAACTCCAAGAGCTCCTACAATACAACTTATAATATTTACTTTATATATTCCAGTTAAAAGCAAGAATTCACCAACAAAACTACTTGTTCCAGGTAAAGCAATATTAGCCATAGTAAATATCAAAAGTAGAATTGAATAGATAGGCATCATGTGAACTAAACCTCCATAATAATAAAGAAGCCTTGAATGATATCTATTATATAAAATACCTACAAGAAAGAACATAGCTCCAGAGACAAAACCGTGACTAATACTCTGAAGAATAGATCCTTCTAACCCAATAATATTAAAACTAAAAATACCTAAAGTTACAAGATTCATATGAGCAACAGAAGAGTACGCAATAATTCTTTTTATGTCAGTTTGACGAATAGCACTCATAGAAGCAAAAATAACTCCTAAAACAGATAATAAATAAACTAACGGAGAAAAATATAAAGATCCTAATGGAAAAAGGGTTAAACTAAACCTTAAAAATCCATAAACACCTAATTTTAAAAGAATTCCTGCTAAAAGAACAGAACCAACTGTTGGTGCTTCAACGTGAGCTTCAGGCAACCAAACATGAAAAGGAAACATTGGTATTTTAGAAGCAAAAGATAAAAAAAAAGCTAACCATAACCAACACTGCTCTTCTAAAGTAAAATCATAAGACATTAAATACTCAATATTTAATGTTCCCACAACCGAAAGCATATATAATATACCAACAAGCATTAAAAGAGAACCTACAAGTGTATAAAAGAATAATAAATAAACTGCTCTAATTTTTCTTTCACGAGACCCCCAAAGACCAATCATAAGAAACATTGGTATTAGTATACCTTCGAAAAATATATAAAAAAGAAAAACATCAAGCACAGAAAAAACTAATAAAAGAAGCAATTCAATAAGTAATAAACTTATAACATATTCTTTTAAAAGGTGCTCATCCAAAACGAACAATACACAAAGAAAAATTAGAAGACTTGTAAGTACAAAAAAAAATATAGAAATTCCATCAAGGCCAAATGAAAAAGTCATATTCAATGACTGATCACCTAAAGCAAAAACAATAACATTTTGAAAATAATGAGTATTGCAATCAAATTGAACTAATAAACCACAAGATAAAAAAAGAACAATTGCCGATGAAAAAAGAGATACACTTCGAATTAGTTTAACGTTATGCCCCGGTATAAAAGACAAAAATATTAAACTAATACAAAGTAAAGAAAAAATAGATGTTAACAACATAGTTTAAATTTTTTATAATTATATTTATAAGTTTTAATATTACCGATCAACTTCACCAAAAACAATATCCTGGGTACCAATAATTGTAACAACATCGGCAATCATATGGCCCTTAGACATTTCATTCAGAGCTTGAAGATGACCAAAACCAGGAGCTTTTATTTTACATCGGTAAGGTTTTTCAGTATTATTAGATATTAAATAAACACCAAACTCACCTTTTGGAGCCTCAGTAGCTGTATATGTTTCACCAAAAGGTAAAACAATACCCTCTGAATACATTTTAAAGTGATGAATTACAGCTTCCATAGAAACTTTCATTTCTGAACGAGAAGGTGGATTTAACTTATAATTCATAATTTTTATAGGACCTTCTTCCATTAATTTGATAGATTGTTCAATAATATTTAAAGATTGACGCATTTCTTCTACTCTTATAAGATAACGGTCAAAACAATCTCCACTATTTCCAACAGGAATAGAAAAATCTAATTCTGGATAAATTTCATAAGGTTGTGTTTTTCTTAAATCCCAAGGTAACCCAGAACCTCTTAACATAACACCACTGAACCCCCAGTCAACAGCTTTTTTAGAGCTAACAACACCGATATCTACCAGACGCTCTTTCCAAATTCTGTTACCGGTAAGCATTTCTTCTATTTCATCTAATCTAATATTAAATTGATTACAAAATAAATAAAGATCATCTAAAAAACCTAAAGGAATATCCAAACTAACACCCCCTGGACGAACATAAGCTGCGTGCATTCTAGCTCCAGAAACTCTTTCATAGAATTCCATAAGTTTTTCCCTTTCTTCAAAAGCCCACATGAAAGGTGTCATAGCACCAACATCCATAGCATGACAACCAACAGCAAGCAAGTGATTTAAAATACGTGTTATTTCTAAAAAAATAACACGAATAACTTGTGCTCTTCTAGGAACTTTAACACCCGCAATTTTTTCAACAGCAAGAGAATAAGTGTGTTCCTGAGCCATCATTGAAACATAATCAAGCCTGTCAAAATAAGGAAGTGCTTGTATGTATGTTTTATTTTCAATTAATTTTTCGGTACCTCTGTGTAAAAGACCGATATGAGGATCGGCTCTTTTAACTACTTCGCCATCAAGCTCTAATATAAGACGAAGAACCCCGTGAGCTGCAGGATGCTGAGGCCCAAAATTTATAGTAAAGTTTTTTAATTCTCTACTAAGTTTCTTTTTTTTTAAAAGCATAAAACAAAAAAATAATTACCAAGGCATTTCATAAGTAAATGTTCGAAATTCTTGAGCAAGCTCTACTGGCTCACCAACAACACGTTTTTTACTTTCATCATACCTAAATTCAACAAAACCTGATAAAGGAAAATCCTTTCTTAAAGGGTGACCCTCAAAACCATAATCGGTCAAAATTCTTCGAAGATCTGGGTGTTTGTCAAAATAGACTCCATACATATCCCAGACTTCACGTTCCCACCAATCAGCATTTACAAAAATGCCCACAGTAGAAGGAACTGGTGTTGTTTCATTAACTAAAACCTTAATTCTTATTCTAGAATTAAAGGTTAAAGATAACAAATCATAAACAACGCTGAAACGATAATTCTTGTCTAAAAAATCTACACCTGAAATACAAGTTAATAATTGATATTGATAACCAAAATGTTTTTTTAAACATTTAAGAGTAAACAATAACTTATCGTGAGAAACAACAATTATTTGTTCATCAACAATTCGTTGATATGCTAGCATTGGAATAACTTTTGAAAGTTCTTCAAATTTTTTTATTTTTATTTTCATAGAATATATAACGCCAAAGGCAGTTTTAAATATAAAAAGTGTTTAAAACAATATATTGGCAAATTAATAATAGGGTTGTTGGATAAAAAAACAAACCAATAAGACCAAATAAACAAATAGAAAGAACTAAACAATCTATCTCAAATAAACCTGTTTTAAAAACAGTTTGAAACATATCATTTTTACTTTGAATTTTTTTGGACTCAAAAAAGATAACTTTTATGATTCTTATATAATAAAAAACAGAAATTGCACTGATCATTATTAAAAAAAGAGCACATAAAACCTGGTCCGCCTCAACCAAACTAAATAACACAACAACCTTTGATAAAAAACCACTAAGAGGGGGTATTCCTCCTACAGAAAAAAAAATTAATATAAAAGAAAATGCCCATACACTGTTTGTTTTAAAAAAATTAGATAACCCAGATAAAAACAACGACACGGGAGTTTTATTACTAAAGTTAAATATAATTTTTTGAAAAGTGTAAAATAAAGCTACGTGATTCCAAACTAAAATTGATGTTAATAAATAGATAAATAAAAAAAAGTAAACCGATGAAAAGCCACTAATAGTATTTGTAGAAAGGGCGGCTATTAAAAAACCTACTTGAGCTATAGAACTGAAAATAACCAGCCTTTTCATCCTTTTTTGCTTAATAGCAAAAAATGTTCCAAAAAACACTGAAAGAATACCCGAAAGAACCAACAAGTCCTTAATATCTCCAAACATACATGATATACAACATAACCATTTGATAAAGAAATTAAAAATTACAAGTTTTGGTACAATAGAAAAAATAATTGTTGAACTCAAAGGAGAACCTTCATAAACATCAGGAGCCCAAAAATGAAAAGGAGCTGCCGCCAACTTAAAAAGAAGTGTAATTGTAACAAGAATAACTCCACTTAAAACAAAAAGATTAAGAGTTGAAAAATCATCAGTAAAAGGAAAAACAAGTAAAAGTTGAAGGTTGTGAAAGTTTAGTGTACCTAAACCACCATAAATTAGTGAACATCCAAATAAAAAAATACCTGATATAAATGAACCAGATATGAAATATTTTAAACCAGCTTCAGTTGAAAAAGCCGAGTTTCTACGAAAACTCGCTAAAATATAAAAACACAACGCTTGCATTTCTATTACTAGATAAGCTGAAATAAGATCTGAACAACTTACAAGAACAAGTAATGAAAAAATAGACAAAAGAAGAACAGAAAAAAATTCGAAAAAATTTAAATTCTGAACTTCAAAGCCTCTGAACACAGAAGGGAGAGCCATAATTGTAAAAAATACAAAAAGTATCTTTACTAACCGACCCCCTTCATCATTTAAAAATAAGAAAGTAGAGAAAAAACCCTCGATTTTTAAATTAAATAGCAGAGCACCTACACAAAATAAAATAAAATAAGTTTGCCAAAAAACTTCTCTACCAATAAGAGGAAAATTAAAATTTACGTTATTAACTAAGCGTGAATTAAAAATTAACTGAAAAAGAATAGCAATTGATAGAAAAATTTCTGGTATAAAAGATTTTAAAATAACAGAATCCATATAACAAATAGAAATCTTATAAATAAGAATCAAAAAATATCCTCTATGGGAATTGAACCCATATTGTTGCCGTGAAAGGGCAACGTCCTAACCATTAGACGAAGAAGATTTTTTTTATAAAAAATGCAAGTTACTAAAGAAGTATTAAATATTATTATATGTTAAAAAATACAACTATAAAACTAATTTTAAAAAACGAAGGAATTAGTTCCAGTAGAATTAAAAAAGCTGCACAATTTTGTGGTTTAAATTTTAAAAAAAGCTTTAATGGTCTTCGGCCTAAACAAGAAAGCGATTTTTATAAAACTATTAAAGAGAATAAAAATTTGAAAGAATCTAAAAAAGAATTTCTTTCTTTTCTAATAAAACTAAATAGTTATAAAGGAATAAGACACAAATTAAAATACCCTGCAAGAGGGCAACGAACACATACAAATGCTAAAACAAAAAAAAAATTCAAAATTTAAACAAAAAAAGAATTTTAGTTTAAATCGGACAAAAAAAATAAGAGCAGCACACCAGCGATATAGAAGCTTGATAAGAAGCGCTCACCCATTGAATCCGTATTTCAGAAGTATAATTGGAGGACGTTTAAAGAAATTTAATAAATGTGTTTCTATAAAAATAAAGCCAAACAACGTTTTTTGTTCATTGACTGATATTTTAAATAAAAAAAGTGTATATAACACTTCTTCCGGTAAAGCTGGAGTAAAGACTTCAAAAAAACTATTAAAATTTAGTAGTAAAATTATTATTCAATCTTTTTTTAATAAAGTAAAAAAAAAAATAAAAAATGAAAATGTTTTAATAAATTTTGAAGGACCTAAAAGGTTAAAAAGATTAGTTTTACAATTATTAAAAAAAAACATTAAATGTAAAAGACTTTTAGTTGCGATTGAAGGCAAAAAATGTTTTAATGGTTGCAGAGCTCCTAAAAAAAGGAGAAAAAAACGAAAAGGATTTAGAGTATTTAAATAAACAAAGGAAAAGTGGCTGAGTGGCTTAAAGCGTTGGTTTGCTAAATCAAAATACAAAACTGTATCAGGGGTTCGAATCCCTTCTTTTCCGTTTTAAAAATTTATAAACAATAAAATTAAGTTTATGGCTACTTTAATTACATTAGTAAAAATATTAATTATAATTGTACCACTTTTAGTTTGTACTGCTTATTTTACATTAGTAGAAAGAAAAGTGATGGCATCTATACAACGAAGAAGAGGTCCTAATGTTGTAGGAGCCTACGGGCTATTACAGCCTTTAGCTGATGGTTTAAAATTATTAGTTAAAGAAACAATTGTTCCAAGTAATGCAAATAAATTTATTTTTATTTTATCACCTATAATAACATTTGTTGTTAGTTTGATGGGATGGGCAATAATTCCTTATGATAAATATTCTGTATTAGCTGAAGTAAATATTGGAGTATTATATTTATTTGCTATATCTTCACTAGGAGTTTACGGTATAATAATGTCAGGATGGTCAAGTAACTCAAAATATGCCTTTTTAGGTGCACTAAGATCTGCTGCACAAATGGTATCATATGAAGTTTCTATTGGATTTATTGTTATTACAATTGTTATCTGTTGTGGATCATTTAATTTACAAACAATTGTTGAATCTCAAAGAAATGTATGGTTTGTTATTCCTTTTTTTCCGTTATTTTTAATGTTTTTTGTTTCAGCATTGGCAGAAACAAACAGACACCCTTTTGATTTACCTGAAGCTGAAGCTGAACTAGTTTCTGGATATAATGTTGAATACTCTGCAATGGGTTTTGCATTATTTGCTTTAGGTGAATACGCAAATATATTTATGATGAGTTCTATAAACTCAATCTTATTTTTTGGAGGGTGGCTGCCACCATTAAGTTTTTTAGGATTTATACCAGGTTCAATTTGGTTTGGTTTAAAAGTATGTTTTTTTATAATACTTTTCGTTTGGATGCGTGCTGCTCTGCCTAGGTATAGGTATGACCAATTAATGGGATTAGGTTGGAAAGTTTTTCTTCCGATATCTTTAGGATATTTGTTATTTACTTTTAGTGTGCTAATTTCATTTAATTACATGCCATACTAAAAAAGCATGCTTTTTGTCTAATTTTAGAACAAAAACAGACAAAAATAAAAACATTTCAAGTATAAAACTTAAAAAAACTAATATAGATATTTGACTATAAACGTCTGGAGGGCTTAAAAATGTTGCAAACATTATATTAAAAAATATAAAAAGCTTTTTCCAATAAAGTATATTAGAAATACCAAATAAATTTGTTAATAAAAACAAAATAAGAAAAAGTACAACAATTAAATTTATAAAATAGGAAAAAGAACCTATAAAACTTAAATAATCTTTTAACCTCAATTCAAGAGAAAATTGAAACAACTCCGAATTTCCCAAAGATAAGCCAAAAAAGTTAAAAAAATTCCAAATAACCGGAAGTATCTTAAAAAAAGAAAACAGATTTATAAATAAAAAAACTAAAAAACTCTTAAAAAAAAACGAAGATAAATAATTATATTCTTTGAAAGAGAGTCCTGATTTTAAAAAATCTGAAATATGCCAAAAAAATGTTGGTATATGAAAAAATGTGGAAAAAAGGATTATTAAGGTTAAGTAGCTTTTGAAAAGCTCCATTGGATGCATATAAACTAAATTTTTTACAAAATTAACATCACTAAGAAGAGATACACTTAATAAAGTTATAATATAATTTTTATAAAAATACAATATCAAACAAGATATTAAAATAGATAAAAATAAATAACTTAAACGATAAATAACTTCGAAAAAATAAAACATATGAAAAAAAGATATCAAGTAACTATAAAATCAACAAATGGGGAGTCTTTGACATTTTTTAAAGAATTTTTTTCCGCAGTTTTAAAAAAAGCTGCGATATTACATACTTGTGTAAATTTACCGATAAAGAAAAAGAGAATAACTTTATTAAAATCACCCCACGTAAATAAAAAGTCTAGGGAACAATTTGAAATAAAATTTTTAAAAGTTTTATTTCAAATAAATAGTCCAATAGGGTTGAACAAATTAAATAAATTACTTTTAAATAAACCAAAAGTTGTTTCGGTAAACATAAAAGCAGTTTAGTTAAAGGAGGATAGTTTAATGGTAGAGCATTGGTCTCCAAAACCAAAAATATGGGTTCGAATCCCTTTCTTCCTGTTTATTTTTTAACCCTATTTTTTATTAAAAAAAGATTTTTTAATTTCTTTAAAATTAGAGTACATTTTTTTTGTGTCACCAAATAATAAAAAAATTAAAAAAATTAAGATCAAAAACTGAAAAAAACTAGTATTAAACATAAAATATATTAGTTAATAAAAGAGCTTGTAGTTTAATGGTAGAACATGCCGCTCATAACGGTAGAAATGCAGGTTCGAACCCTGCCAAGCTCATAATATAAATAAAAGACCTACAAGAAAATTAATTTTTATTTTTTTTTATGCTATTACAAGCAGCACAAAAAATTGGAGCAGGACTTTCAACCTTTGGACTAGCAGGAGCTGGAATCGGGATTGGATTAATTTTCGCTTCATTAATTATGGGTATTTCAAGAAATCCAAATTTAAAAGATGATCTTTTTAGATTTGCAATTTTAGGATTCGCTCTAACTGAAGCTATTGCTTTATTTGCGCTAATGATCGCGTTTTTAATTCTATTCGCGTAATAGAATTAAAAGATTTAAAAAAGTTAACCCCTATGTACGGGCTTTAATTTCTAAATGCTTTAACAATAAAATTAATCGGTTAGTAGATGTTTTTAAGCTATTAAAAAAATTACCAACAGATAAAGATTTTTGAAGGTTATTAGAAACTGAACGAGACGCAAAACGTTTTGTACTTATAAAAACATTTTTTGAAACTTTACTGTCAAGTTTATTTTTAACATGTAGTAAAAGTTGATGTTCTTTAGCAAAAAACTTTATAGTTACAGGAAATTTAAGAAAATTTACTGGTAAAAATTTAGAAAGTTTAATATTCTTAAGAGAATTCTTTGTAAGTAATTTAGAAGATAATACATTATCTTCTTTAGAATTTAAACAAGAATTACTGTATTCAATTACAAAGAATGGAGACGAAGCTAAATATTTATAATTATAAGAATACGAAAGAAATTTTTTTATTTTTTTATTTTTCATAACGTTTTTTTCGCTTTTTAAGTTTCTTATAGTCAAAAAGAAAGACTGTATTAAGAAAAACAGTAAACTTAGTTCCTTTTTTTCTACTTTTACGACGATCTTTTGCAGTTCTAACAGAAGTTTTGCCTAAAACATGAGATATAGGAAAATTAAAGAACCTTCTCATAAAGTTTTTTTTATTCAAAAGAAAACTCACGTTGTCAAAGGTATTTGAAGAATTTAAAAGAGGTTTAACAGGACTGTAAAGAGCCTTTTTACTCTGCCAACGAGGTAAAAAACCAAAAAAATTTCCAGAATGGGCTATAAAACCCCCTTTTACCGCCTTTTCAACATACAAAGTTTGCTGCGATTTCTTAGAACGGAAATAACCATATTTTTTTAAGAATAAAAAAGGATCAAATTTTGGTTTATTATTTAAATTTAATGATTCGAAATTAATAAGATTTGTTAAATTGTCTGAAAAAATTATACTATTAACTTGAACAGAATTTCCTTTTTCAAGATTTAAATCAGATTTTAAAAAATTGAAAAGTGAGCTATTATTATCAACAATTCCAATATCACTATTTTGAGATAATTTTGTTCTAAAAAGAAATTTTTCATATAAAGTATTATTTAAAAACTTTTTTTCTTCAATACTAAATAAAGATTTTTCTTTTTTGGTAAATACTCTTTTTAAATACATAGTGTTAATCAAATATTATACGTGTTTTAAATGGAATTCGACGTTGTCCAAGTTCCAAAGCCTTAATAGCAGCAGGCATAGAATTTGTTTCAATTTCATATAACATAAAACCTGCTTTAACATTAAAAACCCAATGATCCACGTTTCCTTTTCCTTTACCCATTCTAACTTCAATAGGTTTTTTTGTTATTGGAATATGTGGAAAAACATTAACTTTTAAACGACCAATTTTTTTTATTTTTTTGTTTATTACATTTCTAACCGATTGAATCTGTTTTGATTTTAAACGGCCTGGTTCCAGAGCTTTTAAGCCAATGACACCATGATTTAAACCTGCAAACATATATGAAGAGCCATAAACACTTTTAAAAGGCTTTTTTTTCTGTTGCTTTCTATATTTTGTTTTTCTAGGACTTAATAACATAAATTTTATTTTTTATAAACCCACATTTTAAAACCAAATGCACCACCTAAAGTGTAAACGTTTAATTTAGAAAAGTTAACACTCTTTGAGACGCTTTGAATAGGAACTCTACCAACTTGTATACAAGAAGTACTAGATCGAGGTTTACCTTTTAACTTACCACTTATTAAAAATTTAACCCCCAAAATTTTTGAATTTTCTAAAAGAGATTTTTTAACTATAAGTGTTTGAAATAAAGATTTCAAGAATGATAAAAAAACACCATGCTTATTTTTAGGCAATACTTTAAAAATATTACCTAAAGTAAATAAGTAAAGATTTAAAGAAAGATTTGACTGAGAAAAAAGAGATGTCATTTTTATAAAATCTATAAATAGACTAAAACGTCTAGGAAATAAAATTTTATTAAACCGATCAAAAGTTTTGTAAAGAAAAATCAAATCAGACCTTGTTAAAAAATTATTAATATTTTTAACATTAACTGAAACAGATTTTGAAGATTGAAATAAATTTTTAAAGATTTTTTTTATACCTTCGTTTTTAAAAAACTGAATATTCTTTTTTGAAT
>MDSZ01124171.1_pt1 | contig 14336 bp, 14 predicted proteins | sample 811201 | NCBI WGS metagenome assembly MDSZ01 (sample SAMN05326647, study PRJNA326480) | marine metagenome | isolation source: seawater | place: Indian Ocean: North | collected 2010
ATAATCAAGTATTCTTTTTTTAAAACAATAAATACCTGCATTTATAAAATATTTTTGATTTGGCTTTTCTAAAATATCGTCTATTTTATCTTTTGATAAAGTTATTACCCCAAAATCGATTTTATTTTCTATTTCTTTGATGCAAAACGTAGCAATACTTTTTTTATTTTTATGAAAATTAACGAACTCAGAAAAATTTGTATCAGTTACAATATCACCATTAGTAACAACAAAATCTGATGAGATTTTCTTTTTTAATTTATAAAGACCCCCTATTGTTCCCATTGGATTTTCTTCCCTAAACAATTCAATATTTAGATTAAATAAATTATTATTTTTTAAAAATTCCTCTATTAATTCAGATTTGTAATGTGTAATTATCTTATAATTTATAAATCCATAAGAACTTAGATTCTTAATAATCATTTCAAGAATTGATTTTCCATTAATCTTTAAAAGTGGTTTCGGAGATTTCTTAGTTAAAGGTAAAAGTCTCTTTCCAAAGCCTCCAGCCATAATAACGGCATCATTTTTAATTGTTTGTTGTTTAGATTCTTCACCTAATAGAACTATTACATCTTTGATTTGTTTTCTGTTATCTATTACAGGAATGCCAAGAATTTTTTCCTTTTGAAGAAAAACTTTTGTAATTTTTTTTTTTTTTTTTTCATTTATCACTCTAGGATTTTGATTCATAATTTTCTTTACATTTTGATTTAAACTACAATTAGATAAAAGTCCTCGTCGCACGTCTCCATCTGTTAATGAACCAATGAGTTTTAAATCCTTATCAACAATAAATATAATTTTTGAAGCATTTCGATCCAACATTTTTAAGCAATATTGGATTGTTACATCTTCATAGCACACAAACTTTTTTAGAGATTCTTTCATTTTTATTTTAACTTTTAAATTTAATATTTAATTTTTTACCAAAAAACTCTGCTACTTCAAAGTCGTCAATAGTATCAATATCAATTGACTTACTAAAAGGCATTTCAAATAACAAAGTATCATCAGATATAAATCCTTTGTTCTTTATTAATGTATATTTATCAGTTAAGTATATGGCACCATTCAAAACATAGTATTCGTTAGATTTTTTTTTATCCGAGAAAATATTCTCAATTTTATTTGATTTTTTTTCAATAAAAATATTCAAACTTTTATGAAACTTAAAAGCTGAGACACAGCTAATAGATTTTTTTTTAATAAATTCTTTTATACAATTATCAATATCTTTATTCGTCCTTAATGGAGAAGTAGGTTGGAGTAAAATTATATAAAAAAAATCTTTATCCATTTTATCCAATATATATTTAATTACTTCAAAAGTTTCAGAATTGTCATGAGCTAGGTTTCTTGGTCTCTTTAAAGGTACTTCACACCCATAAGATTTAGCTATTTTTAAAATACTTTCATTTTCGGATGAAAGAATAACTTTGTCTATAAACTTTGACTCTAGAGCAGCTCGAATAGTCCAGGTTAAAAGAGGGTAGCCTAAAAAATTTTTAATATTTTTTTTGGGAAGTCTCTTAGAACCTCCTCTTGCAGGGATTATTGCAATTACCTTTTTATTATTTATCACAAGAATAGCTCTTTATTTAAATTTTTTTATTTCTGAGTTAGGTTTTATAATTGAACCCGCCGATAAAAAAACATCATCGCTTATATTTACATTTCCACACAAAATCGAACCTGGTGCTACATGACAGTTTTTCCCAATATTACAATTATGTTCTATTATAGTTCCTGTATTAATTATTGAATTTTTATTGATAGTTACATTATTTTGAATGATACAACCAGCCATAACTTGAGAACTTTCATCTATATAAGACGATTTAGAAATAATTGCTGATGGATGAACAAGTGTAATAAATTTATATCCTAACTTTTTGTATTTGTTAAATAGTTCTTTTCTTAGATCTTTATTTTTACCAGGAACAATACCAATTCCATTAATCAATTCTACATCATCCGGTTTATATTTCTTTAAGAATTCCTGATCAGTCATTGTCAAGGTAGGATCAATTACGTCATTATTTTTTTTTTTTGGAGAAATAAAACAACAAAGTTTTTTTTTATTAATATTTAAAATATCTAAACAAACCCCTGCATGTCCACCAGCTCCTAAAATGGCAATTTTGTTATTACTTCTAAACTTTTTCATTTGAACCATAATTCTTTTTAGATTTATTCCCTATTAAATTAAGAATATCAATTGCACTGCGCCCTCCATCTGACCTTTTAATGGTAAGATTATTTAAAGAAAAAACTTCATTTTTTTTTATTTTTTTTTTTGTTATTAATTTTCCTCTAATTTTGCTTTTATTTAATTTTTCTTCTTTTGAAGGTTTTTTAATATTACTTCCTAATGCCAACTCAACTTGCCTAACTGCTTTGACCATATTTTTAAATTCTTTTTTTTCAAGAGATGAGGAATGGTCAGGTCCATCAAACCTCTTATTAAGCGTAAAATGTTTTTCAATCACAGAAACTCCCAAAGCTACTGAACCAATAGCAACATTTATACCCTCAGTATGATCAGAGAGTCCCACTGATAATTTAAACTTTTGCTTCAAAGTTGAGATGACATTCAAATTTACATTTTCCAGTGACGTTGGATATTCAGTAGTGCATTGAAGAATAGTTACTTTTTCTTTCAATAACTTTTGGGCTTCTTTACTTTTAAAAAAACTTAAGGCTTCGATTTTACTAGGTAATTTTTTTTTTATTGAACTAAAGCTTATTATTCCAAGTGCGACTTCAATTTCAGAAAGATTTGCCATTCCAGTAGATAAAATAATTGGTAATTTGGATATAGCTGCATTAAATAGCAGCACAGGGTTAAGCAAATCTCCAGAGGCTATTTTAATTCTTTTTACTTTTGCTTTTTTTATTAAAAAATTTAAACTGTCTAAGTCAAATGCCGTAGACATAAATTCAATGCCTCGCTTTTTTGTGTAATTTTTGAGTTTCAAAAAATCTTCTTGTTTAATTTCAAATTTTTCAAGCATTGCCTTTTGACTAATATACTTTTTTTTCTTATTTTGATATTCACAAGTTTTAGCATTATTAGTTACTAGATTTTCAGTTAAAAATGTTTGGAACTTTACTGCATCTGCTCCACAAGTTTTCGCCAAATCAACCATTTCATATGCTTTCAGTAAATCTCCATTATGATTTATTCCAGCTTCAGCTATTATAAATATTTTTTTTTTTTCCAACTCTAATCTTCAATTTGTTTAATAATTAAGAAAGATTCAGCAAAAGTAAATCCAGACTCACTTCCCCTGAGTTCAGCAAGAGCTTTGATACTATCCTTACTTCTTGGGAAAGGATGACTGTCAATCTCACTTTTATATATTGAAATTCCTTCTAATTTTTTTTCCATTTGTTGAGAAATATTTATGTATAAATTTGGTTTAAAATTTTGACTTAATGGATTCACATTAAAATTAGTTTCGGATAAAGTCTCGTATGCTCTAATACACTTTATTCCAAAAAACCTAAACCATTTGCAAGACGCTAAAGATGTTTTAAATACGACTTCATGATCGGTATGAGCATCTCCTGGAAAAGGAACATAAACAATAGTTGGTTGAATCTTATGCAACACATTTGAGATTTTTTTTGTTAAGTCAGCAATGGGATAGGTTTCAAGTTTTGTTGTATTTAATTTTAAACGAATAGTTTGATCAAACTTAAAAAATTTTAAGACCTTATTTATTTCTTGTTTTTTGTTTTTAATATAATCTTTATTAAATCCAACTTTGCTATTAGGCTCGGTGACAAGAAGCCAATTTATTGAATCACCAGCTTCTTTATGTTTAAAGATTGTTCCACCGCACCCTAAGGTTTCATCATCAGGATGTGGTGCGATAAATAAAACATTTTCTTTCACTCTAGATATTCCCATCTTTTTGGTAATATATCAAAATTATGATCGGTAATCCAAACAGACTTTTCCCAACATTTTACCAAAATATTATTATTGTTAATTTCAATGACTTTACCTGGCTCAATATTTTTTTTAACTTTCGGTCCTTTTTTAGTTTTCCACACAGAAAATTCCTTACCTTTATAAAAAGTAGAAGCTCCGCAATATGGTTTACTGAGCGCTTTTACTAAATTTTGTATTGCGTCAGAATTCATTCTCCAGTCTATAATTCCGTCAATTTTTCCTCTTTTTCTCCAAAAACTTCCTTTTGAAAGAACTTGTCTCTCTAACTTTAAACTTCCATCAAGATATTTAGGTAAAAATAATTGAATTTGCTTTTTTGCTATTTTACATACTTTATTGTAAAGACTTTCAGCGTTATCCATCTCAGTTATTTTAATAGTCACTTTGTCAATAATTTTTCCACCATCTATACTTTTATCCATTTTAAAAAAAGTTGAAGTTAAACTTCTTAAACCAAGAAAAAGTGACCAAATAATTGGATGTCTTCCTCTATTTTCAGGGAGATTAGTAGGATGATAACCTATGAAACCAAAAATAGGAATTTTCAGAATTGATAACTTAAGAATGTTTGACCATCCTAAACAAAAGCCCAACTCAAATTGCAAATTATTAAGAAAGTATAACATTTCATTATCATTTTTTCCGTTATATAAAAAACAAGGTATTGAATTTTTTCTAGCGATTCCATTAAGTGAAAAAAAATCTGAATTAAATTTAGCCCTTTTTTTTGTTACAATACCTACAATTTCAATAAATTTTGATTCCAAAAGGGATTCAATCATCTCTTTTGAGAACTTGACGCAACCAATAAAAACAACTTTCACTTTTTTTTTCTTCATTTAATATTGTAGAAAGTTTTTAATAATAATTTTTTTTCATCAATTTTGTTTATTATATCAGCTATTAGGAAACTAGTATTATCTTTAGAGTATGGATTATTATATTTTTTAATTTGATTCTTAAATTTTTTTGATAGAGCTTTTTTTATAGTTTTTGTAATACTAGCCTCGTCATTCTTACATGATAAAACCGACTTTGCTTTTATTCTTCCATTCTGCCTTATTCCAATATTAACGGTCGGAACGTTAACTGATGGAGCCTCTATTATTCCACTTGAGGAATTTCCAACTATTACACTACTAATGCTCATCAAGCTGATATATTTTTCAAATCCAAGATTTTTAACCATAATAGCGTTTTTTTTATTTTTTTTAATAAATTTTTCAATAGGCTTTAAAATTTTATTACTGTGGGTATCTGCATTAGGATAAGAGAAAAAAAAAGTAGTTTCATTAAATTGATTTAGAGAGCTAAGTATTTCATTAATATCAATTTCTGGAGACTTATTTGAAAGTGTTACAGGATGATAGGTAATTAAAAAAATAGATTTTTTAAATTTGATTTTATAGATATTTTCCAATTCAATCTTTGAATATTTTTTTATTTCTTTTAAATTTTCAACTCCTAACGCTCCTACATTAAAAACAAGATTTGGTTTTTCACCCATCTGAATAACTCTTTTTTTGTAGATATTTGTTGAAGTAAAATGTAAATGTGACATTTTTGTAATGGAATGTCTTATAGCTTCATCAATAAGACCTTCAGTAGCTTCACCTCCGTGAATATGAGCTATTGGTATTTTATAGATTGTTGCAACATTTGCCATCGCAAGAATTTCATATCTATCTCCAAGTAGCACAACCATATCTGGTAAGACATTTTTTAAAAAACTTGAAAATTTTTTTATTGCTATTGATAAAGAATTACAAATAGAATCAGGTCCATAGCCTTTAGCATTAATTTTAATTCTCCCCCAGATCGGCAATTTATCTTTTTCTATTTCAGAAATAGAGAAGCCAAACTTTTTTTCTAAATGAGTACCGGTAACTAACAGACCAATATCTGACTTCTTTAGTTTGATTAACTTTTTTATTAATGGTTTTAGTAAACCGTATTCTGCTCTAGTTCCAGTTACAATCAAAACTTTCTTCATTTAACACTATTAATTAAAAAATAGTTAACTAATTTGATGACCTTTATTTGATCATTTTTTTTTAAACTCACTGAACTTGGAAGACTTAAAGCATTTTTGTAAAGATTAAAAGAGTTATTTCCTCCAATCATTATGGAGTTTTTATAAGGTATTGACAAATTCATTGGTTGCCATAACCTTCTAGTTTGGATCCCATTTTCTAGTAATTTTTTATACATCATTTTGGCATCAATTTTGTCATGATTTATCAAGATTGTAAATAACCACCAGTTTGGCTTTGAAAATTCTATTTGTTTTATTAACTTAATAAATTTATTTTTTTTGAATCCTTTAATGTAAATGTCAGCAATTTTTTCTTTTTGTTTGATAAAAAAATCTAATTTTTCTAGTTGTGTTAGTCCCAGAGAAGCACATAAATTATTCATTCTATAATTGAAACCAATATGGTTATGAATATAATCAATCTTTGAAGACTTTGCTTGTTGAGAAAAATGTTTAATTTTTTTAGCTAAAGATTTTTGGTTAGTAACTACAACACCCCCACTAGCTGTTGTAATTATTTTATTTCCGTTGAAACTAAAACAACCAACTTTCCCAAAACTACCTAATTGTTTTTTTTTAAATTTGGCTCCAAATGATTCAGCTGCATCCTCAACTGTTGGAATTTTAAATTTCATACCTAATTTTACAATTTTATCAATTTGTGTTGTATGTCCTAAAATATGTACTGGTAAAATTGCTCCAATCCTTTGCTTTGTTTTTTTATAAAAACAACAACCCGATTTAGAATAGCATTCATTTTCAAGAAAATTTTGAATAAGTTTTTCGTCAATCTGCCAAGTTTTTTTATCACAATCAAAAAGAATTGGTTCTGCACCAACATATTTAATAACATTTACAGACGCAATGAATGTTAGATTAGAAACTAAAACAAGATCATTTTTTTTAACCCCAATTCCAATTAAAGCAAGATGAAGAGCAGCTGTGCCAGATGAACAAGCAACTGCGTATCGACACTTTGTCTGTTTAACTATCTTTTGTTCAAATTTCTCAACTAATGGCCCTGAAGTAGAAACCCAAGTATCGTCCAAACATTTTGATACTATCTTTTTATCTTTTTTAACAAAATATGGCTCATATAATGGTATGAATTTATTCATATGAATTTTTAGTAAATATAATCATTATACCTTTTATACTGAATATGATCCTTAGATTCTTTTAACCAACCTATAAATTTTGTTATTCCTTGAATTAATCCTTCTTTACCTAGATATTTTGGTTTCCAGCCAAGCTTTTTATTTATTTTTTCAAATGAACACTCCAGATGATCAACCTCGCTTTTTTCTGGACGAATTCTTTTTTTTTCATATTTGATTGGGATTTGATAATTTAAAATATTCATGCAAATTTTAGAAAGATCGTCAATTGATATTGCAAAACCAGAGCCAATATTAAAAGTTTCACCGCTAATATCTTTACCTTCTAAAATCTCCATAAAGCCTTGAACCGTATCTTCAATAAAGCAAAAATCTCTAAGCGGAAACCCTGATCCAATTTGCAAGTTTTTCTCTTTATTTATTAGTTGCAAAATAATTGAGGGTATAATAGCCCTTAAACTCTGTCTGGGCCCGTATGTATTAAATGGACGAGCAATTGTCACAGGTATATTAAAAGATTTAAAGTAGGAAATAGCAAGCTGATCAGCAGCAATTTTGGAGGCTGCATATGGAGATTGAGCATTTGATGGGTGTTTTTCGGTAATTGGAATAAATTGCGCAGATCCATAAATTTCACTTGTTGAGGTATGAATAATTTTTTTGATTTTATGTCTTTTCGCTGATTCCAAAATATTAAGGGTACCTTTTAAATTTACATCATAATAAGAGTTAACAGCCACATAACTGTATGGTATTGAAATTAAAGAAGCCAAATGAAATATATAGTCACATTCACTAACTATTGAATCTATAAGATTGAAGTCTCTTACATCGCCCATTACAAACTCACAATAGTCACTTTTCTTACTTTTTAAGTCATCTAACCATCCCCAAGAATTAAAACTATTGTATAAACATAAGCATACAACGTTATATTTTTGCTTTACTAATTTTTCAACTAGATGACTACCTATAAATCCCTCTGAACCTGTAACTAGAATTTTTTTCTTCACTTTATAACCAATAAATTTGCTTAGAACTGAGGAATAGATAAAGTTTTTCTTTGAGATATTTTTATACTCTCAAGCCTTAAAAGTTTAACTAAAGTAATATTATAAATAAAAAAAAAAAATTTAAAAGGAAATGTTCTTATTCTATAAAAGTGGTAATCGCACTCTTTCTTTTTAAGATTTTTTAAACAAATAGATACATTGTAAATTGATTTAACCACGCGTTTAGGAGCAGATGCACATGCATTCATTGCATGAAAATATTTTATTTTAAATAAATTAAAAGATTTTTTTTGCAATCTTTCTTCTTTTTCTCCCATACTTAGATTTGATTTGAGTACTTTTTCTATACAAACTTTATCTCACTCTTTTCTTTGTTAGAAAAAGTTGATTGGGTCACAAAAATTTTCTTATTTTTCCACTACTAACTTGTTATTTTTTACTTAATTAATTCTTCCATCTCTAATCTCTAAGATTTTGTCACAATATTTCAATGTATTTAATTTATGAGTTATCATTATAATTGTTTTTTTCTTTTTTAAACTTTTTACTGTTTTCATTATATTTTTCTCTGTTTCAGAATCTAATGCAGAGGTAGCTTCATCAAATATTAAAACTTTAGATTCATTATAAAGCGCTCTTGCAATTCCAATTCTTTGTTTCTCCCCACCTGAGATTTGTAAGCCTTTTTCACCAACGCGTGTTTCCAATTTATTACTTAGAGAATTAATAAATGAACTCAAATCTGAATTTCTGATAGCATCATGAAGTTTTTTAAGTTTAATTTTTTTCTCACCGAAAGCAATGTTAGACTTTATTGTATCATCAACTAAAAAAATATCTTGAGATACATATCCTATTTGATTTACCCATTCTTTTGTATTTGGTAGAAATTTATTATCAATTAATAAATTGCCAGCTGTAGGTTTTAATAGACCTAAGATTAAATTTACCAAGGTCGATTTTCCAGAACCAGTCTTCCCAACAATACCTATAAAATCTCCCTTATTAATTACAAGATTAATATTTTTAAGTGTGGTTTTTCTTTTATTATTAAATCTAAAACTTAAATCTTTTATTGTTATATTCTTCTTAAATGAGAAGTTTTTATTACTATGATAATTATTTTTGGTAACAAGATGATTATACTCTTGATTAATTCTATTTATTCTTGGAGTTGTTGATTTGAAAACGTTAAAAAAAGTTATTATTCTGTTTAATCCTGGCATTAGTTTAAAACCAACATATAAGTAACCACTTAAGATTGTTATAATTTTTGTTTGATCTTCATTAAAAGAGATGAAAATCAAGGTAATGGATAAAAATAAGATTATAAAAAATAACTCTAGTATTATTCTAGGAAGAGAGTTTGAAGCGCTTATAATCGCTTGTGTGTTTACTCTTTCTCTAGAAACTTCCTTATAACAATTAATAAAAAAAGACTGCTTTTTATTTAACAGAATTTCTTTATAACCCTGAAAAAATTGTAATAAACTATTTGTTAAGTCTATTCCTTGTTGTTGAAATAGTAATCCCCATCTATAAAAGTTTGGTAATACATATTTTTTTGTAATCAAAGCAAAAAAAACAATAATAAAAAAAATAAATAGTGAAATAATTGGATTAATAAAAATTATAAAAACAATTAAAGTAATAAATATGAATGATTCAGATATAATAGAACCAAGTGCATGAAGTCCAGCTGAAAAAGATTGTTCTGTATCACTGCCTATGACTTGTATATTATATGAAGAATTTCTAGAGATAAAACTCTCAAAATCCATTTTAGAATATTTTCTTAGTAATTTATTTTTGAAATTATATGACATTTTTTGTATGGAAAAATTTTGAAAAAAAGCCTCGATAGCCATTAATAAATTTTTTAAAATAAAGGTAGTTCCAAGAAGAAGCGTTAAACCAAGAATATTATTTTCACTAAAGAAACCTATAAGTTTTTTAAATGCGTTATTTGGAATCACATATTCAGGATTATTTAAAAATTGAGCGTAGGTTATAATAATACTGGCTGAAAAAAATTCAAAAATCGAGATTATAAAAGCTAATAAAATAATTAACAAACATTTTACTTTTTCTTCTTTTGATAAAAGACTTATCAAAATATGTGCAGATTTAAACATTATTATAAAACTTTACTATCCAAAAGATTTAAATGAAATTTTTGATTTTGAAATAGATTTTGGAATTAAATATGAGAAACTTTTTTTTAATGTACAGTATGTTCCGGGATGAAAGTTTAAATGAAAAATTAGTCTTTCCTTCCCACTTTTTCCATAAAGACCTCTATGAAGGCCTTCAGCATCAAAAATGAAAAGATCTCCTTTTTTGCCAACTAACTTTTTTATTCTATATTGTTTTTTTAAATTCTCTTGGTCTACAAATCTTCTTTCATAAATTTGTTGTTTTAAATGACTTTTGATAACATATTCCATGTGTATATTTTTATCGTTTAAATCATTTAATAGAAGCATTACAGAGACTTGTCTAAATCCATCTGAATGAAACATATATGAATTTGGTTTATTAAAATTCTTTTTTAACACAGATTTATGATTAATCGTTGGCTCTTCTCTAAAAAATGATTGACTAGAATAATAATGAGAGATGAGTAAACAAATATCTGTATTAAGAATAGTTTTTAACGTTAGTTCGTGGTCAAATGGTAGTTTGATAGTTTGATTTATACCTGTTTTATCTCGTAAATTATTGATAAGTTTTTGACTAAGTTTACTTTTGAAAGATATTGGCCATTTAGTTACTCCTTTCTCTTTGAATTCTTTTAAACAATTATTAAAAGAAGCTATTGATAAATAATTCGGTGCTGGAAGTTTTACTGATGTTTTTTTTTGTCCTAATTTATATAAATTCCAATATATTTTTTGAATAATCCTTGGTGATAGTAAAAGAAAAGATGCTCTTCTATTTTTTGAAATAGATTTAATCTCTACGTGTTGTTTTTTACTAAAAGCTCCACCAATACAAAAGCACCAAATAATAAAATTTTCTAATCTTATCTTTAATTTATCTAATTTAAGATAATCAAATATATTTAGAAATTTAAATATAAAATTTATTAAGAAAATATTCATAAATTTATTCCTTTCCAAAAAAATTATTTAATGCATCAGTTATGTATTTAACCTGTTTTTGATTTAAATATCCATGAATTGGTATGCTCAGTACTCTTTTTGATGCATTTTCAGAGTTACAAAAAGTTAAATTTTTATTTGAATAATGTTTATAAGCCGACTGTTTATGAAGTGGTCGAGGATAATAAACCGCGGATGGAATTTTTTTTTTTTGCAAAAATAATTTCAAATCATCTCTTAAACTTGTTTTAATAGTAAATTGTGACCAAACAGATTGTGAGTTTTCTCTTTCTTTTGGCAGAATTTCTTTTTTATCAATATTTTTCATATAAAAATTTGCGATTTCCTTTCTTTTTTTAAGTTCATCTGGAAAAACTTTAAGTTTTTCAATAAGAATTGCTGCTTGAATAGTATCCAGTCGACTATTCAGGCCTACATATTTATTATCATATTTATTGAAACCTTTTCCATGCAATCTTAGGGACTTAATTTTATCTGCAATTTTTTTTGACTTTGTAAATACGCATCCACCGTCCCCATAGCAACCTAAGGGTTTTGAAGGAAAAAAACTTGTTGTCGTAATATCAGCATAATTAGAAATCGGGGCATTATTATAAATCGTTCCAAATGATTGAGCAGCATCGCTTATAAGATAATAATTATTTTCTTTACATATTTTCAATAAACTTGAATAATCTGACGGCATACCAAATAAATCAACATTAATTATTGCTTTAATTTTGTCACCCATTTTTTTGTTAACATTGATCACACTTTTTAGATGCTCAATATTTATTGAAAAATCATCCTTATTTATATCTACCAGAATAGGTTTAATACCTAACTGAACAGGAGCCTCAATACTTGAAACGAATGTAAAGTCAGGAACTATAACAAAGTCACCTGGTTTTAAGTCAATAGCCATAAGTGATAAGGTGATAGCATCTGTTCCGTTAGCACATGTTACTGCATATTTAATTTTAAAAAAAGAAGCTAGTTTTTGTTCTAAGGTTTCAATTTCTTTTCCCATTATAAATTGACAACTATCCAATACATTTTTTAGTGCTTTATTAATGTCTGACCTATTTTTTTCTAGTTGAGAATCCAGACCACTGAAAGAAATTGTTTTCAAATTTTTAACCATTACTTTTTTTTTAGGATATTGTTAATTAATTGATATTGAATATTTTCCCTAGAACAATATAGTTCGCTATCAAGAATTTCTCCAGATTCACTAACCCACCCTTTATGAGTAGCTGGATTTCCATACATTAAAGAATGTGGTTTAGAGCTTTTTGTTAAGACAGCACCGGCACCAATCATTGAAAATGAACCAACATTTACCCCACAAATAATTGTAACGTTTGCCCCAAGTGTTGCACCTTTACAGATAATCGTTTTTTTATACTCTTTTTTTCTTGAAACAAAACTTCTTGGATTTATAACATTTGTAAAAACAACACTTGGTCCACAAAAAACTTTATCCTCAATTTGAACACCTTCAAAAATAGAAACATTATTTTGAATTTTAACATCATTTCCAATACTGACATTTTTTCCTATAAATACATTTTGACCAATAGTACAGTTGTTTCCAATTTTAGCATCACTAGAAACATGCGAAAAATGCCAAATTTTTGTTGAATCACCAATCTTAACTCCTTCATCTATTACTGTAGAATCATGAACGAAATAATTTTTTTTTTTCATATTTTTTTTAAATAAGGATGTATATTTTCTCGGCTAACTTCAATTTTTGAAGAATTTATATTTGAGACTAATTCAATTGATGGTCTAACGTCGTCAATAGTAAATCCCTTTTCTTCAATAATATTTTTGAAACTTTTAACATGCAACTCATTGAAATTTTCTGAAAGATCTATTTTTTTCTTATTTATTAAAAGCGACCTGTATGGCTTTTGCTTAGCCGTTTTCGGCAAATCATCTCTATCTATTGATAAGAACCATTTTACTTTTGCTCTCTCAAATAAAATATGACCTCCACATTTATTTTTTTCTCTTAAATGAACATAAGATTTTTTTATCTTTCCAAATAGATAACAAAGTAAGTCAAAGAAATGTATCCCAATATTAGTAGAAATCCCCCCAGATTTTTTTTCATCACCTTTCCAAGAAACAAAATACCATTTTCCTCTTGATGTAATATAAGTAAGTTCAACTTCATAATCTTTATTTTCTTTTAAAACTCGATTCTTTAATTTTATAATTTCTGGATGAAGTCTTAACTGAAGAATTGTTGAAATTTTTTTATTAAACTTTTTTTCAAGTTTTTCAAGAGTGTCCAAATCTGATAAATTTATTACAAGAGGCTTTTCACAAATTATATTACATTTATTTTCAAGTCCAAATTTTATATGAGAAAAATGCATATGATTAGGTGAGCATATACTTAAATAATCAATATGTTTAAATTCTTCTAAAAATTTGTTAAATTTTTTCTGATTTGTGAAGAAATTTGCATCAGGAAAATAACTATCAATAATTCCAACAGAATCATTTATATCATATGCTACAACTAAATTTCCGTTAACCTCTCTAATAGAATGCATATGTCTTGGAGCTATATAACCTGAAGCACCTATCAAACCAAAATTAATTTTTTTTTTCATAATTCTTTTATATTAATAATAAATAATTTTTCCATAGCTACCGCAGTACTATTAAACAATAGCATGTAACTGAATAAAATAATAAGACAACTACGGTAATAAATTTTTTTTTTCTACACTGGTAATTATCTTTTTTTTAAATAAATCTAAAAAAACGTTGACCCTTTTTTTTGCATCAACTTTAATAATTTCTGCAAGACAACCAGCAAAAGGTCCATTTTTTATCTTAACATTTTGTTGTTTTTTTAATTCAAAAAAATCACTATTAATAAAACCATCTTTGTCTATGCAAGAAATTAAATTCCTCATGAAATTCTTATTAACAAACGACGGTATACTACCAAAAGAAACTATTTTTTTTACACCAAAAGTATTATTTATCTTAGACCACAAATCATTCTTTAAACAAAATTTTACAAAAAGATAAGATGGGAATAGTGGTTGATTAGTAATAATTTCTTTTCCTCTA
>MDSZ01133392.1_pt1 | contig 14336 bp, 14 predicted proteins | sample 811201 | NCBI WGS metagenome assembly MDSZ01 (sample SAMN05326647, study PRJNA326480) | marine metagenome | isolation source: seawater | place: Indian Ocean: North | collected 2010
ATCTATTAGTGCTGAGAGTAAATTGTGTGCAGAAGTAATAGCGTGAAAATCTCCTGTAAAATGTAAATTTATTTGTTCCATTGGAACAACTTGTGCATAACCCCCTCCAGCAGCCCCTCCCTTCATTCCAAATGATGGTCCTAAACTAGGTTCTCTAAGGCAAACTATAGATTTTTTTCCAATTTTATTTAAACCATCACAAAGTCCAACTGATGTTGTTGTTTTACCTTCACCAGCGGGCGTTGGCGTGATGGCTGTAACCAAAATCAGCTTTCCATTTTTTTTATCTTTAATCTTATCTAAATAATCTGATTTAATTTTAGCCATATACCTTCCAATCGGACTATAGGCTTCGGGTTTATCTGGGACATTTATGCCATCAAGAATTTCTTGGATGGGTTTCATTTTTGCCGCTCTGGCAATTTCTATATCTGATTTAACTTTTCTCATAAATAACGGCTTTTTATAGCCCTTAAACCATTTGAAGGTGGATTAGTATCTCTTTTTTTGGAATTTTGAAAGTTCTAAAAATTATATATAAAAAAAATAAAGAACTAATTATACTTATTACTATAAAATTTTAATATGCAAAAATACTCAGCATTTAGTTTATTTAAAAACGCCTTAAAAGGCCATAAAGACTGGCAAGTTGCCTGGAAAGACCCGACTCCTAAAGAGGAATATGACGTAATAATAATTGGTGGCGGAGGTCACGGTCTGGCTACAGCATATTATTTGGCCAAAGAACACAATATTACAAATGTTGCTATTGTAGAGAAAGGTTGGATAGGCGGAGGAAATGTAGGCAGGAATACAACAATTCTAAGATCAAATTATATGCATGACGAAAATGGATTGTTTTACGAAAAAGGGATGCAGCTATGGAGGGATATGAGTCAAGAGCTTAACTTTAATGTAATGTATTCTCCAAGAGGCATAATCAATTTGGCTCACTCCGATGCACAAATGAATGCATATGCACGGAGAGGAAACTCTATGAGATTAAATGGAATTGATGCTCAACTTTTAGGAAGAGAAGATGTAAAAAAAATAGTTCCTATATTAGATTTTTCAGAAAATGTAAGATTTCCAATTTTTGGTGGATTAATGCAACCAAGTGGTGGAACTGCAAGACATGATGCTGTGGCGTGGGGCTATGCAAGGCAAGCTGACTCAATGGGAGTAGATATAATACAACATTGTGAGGTTAATGGATTTGACGTTGTAAACGGAAAAATAAAAGGAATAAGAACTTCAAGAGGAAATATTAAAGCAAAAAAAGTTGGACTTTGTGTTGCTGGAAGCACTTCTATTTTGGCGGAAATGTTAAATATGACATTACCTTTAGAAACTCATTTGTTACAAGCCTGTGTCTCTGAACCAATTAAACCAATATTAGATCATGTTGTAACTTTTGGCGCAGGACATTTTTATTGTAGCCAATCGGATAAAGGTGAAATGGTAATGGGAGGAGATTTAGATGGATATAATAGTTATGCTCAAAGGGGAAATTTACCTACTTTGCAACATGTACTTACCGAAGGTATAGCGATGCTTCCATTCTTAAGTAAACTTAAAATGCTTAGGACGTGGGGTGGAATTATGGATATGTCAATGGATGGTTCACCAATTATTGATAAAACACATATAGATGGATTATATTTAAATTGCGGTTGGTGCTATGGTGGTTTTAAAGCTACTCCAGTATCAGGTTGGACATTCGCACATACTATCGCACAAGATAAGGTTCATGATTTAAATTCTGGATTTAATTTAAATAGATTTAATACAGGTTATTTAATTGATGAAAAAGGCCTTGGTACAAAAACTTGGATTTCTTAAATGTTGTATATTAAGTGCCCATATTGTGGATTAAGATCTCAAAATGAATTTGCATACGGTGGAGACGGAACTGTAAAAAGACCAGCTTTAAATAAAGAAGTTTCAGATGAAGAGTGGAATAATTTTGTTTATAATAGAAAAAGCCCAAGAGGCAAACATATAGAGCTTTGGCATCATATTTCAGGATGTAGACAGTGGATTAAAGTTCAAAGAGACACACTAACTCACGAAATTTTTAAAACAGTAGAGGCTGATAAGGATATTTAAATTATGAGTCAAACTTATAGATTAAATAATTCTGGATTAATTAATAGGGATAAAAAAATATCTTTTAAATTTAATGGGAAAAAATATTTTGGTTACGAAGGTGATACCTTGGCCTCTGCATTGTTAGCAAATGGGGTTCATCTAGTAGGAAGAAGTTTTAAATACCATAGACCCAGAGGATTTTTTGGAGCTGGAGTTGACGAACCATATGCAATTGTTCAAATGGTGAGAAACAATGAAACCGATCCAAATGTAAGAGCAACAGAACAAGAATTATTTGAAGGACTAGAGGCAAAAAGTGTTAATTGTTGGCCAAGCGTAAATTTTGATATTGGTGCAATAAATAATTTTTTTAATAAATTTTTACCAGCTGGTTTTTATTATAAAACATTTATGTGGCCAAAAAGTTTTTGGTACAGAATTTATGAACCATTCATTAGGAAAGCAGCGGGATTTGGTGTTGCTTCTACCAAATATGACAGCGAAAGATATGAACATAAATATGAATATTGTGATTTATTAATTGCAGGTTCAGGTCCCGCAGGTTTAGCAGGTGCATATGCAGCAGCAAAAAATGGAGCACGTATAATTTTAGCTGAAGAAAAATCACGTTTTGGAGGAAGTTTATTAACAAGTGACGCAAATATTGGAAATCAAAACGGTAAAGACTGGGCAGATAAAATTATTGCAGAACTAAAAGAAATGCCAAATGTAATAGTTAAAAATAGAGCTCAAGTATTTGGTTATTATGATCATAATATGTTGGTGATGTCTGAAAAAGTAAGTGACCATTTACCAAAAACAAAAAAATATAGTCCTAAGCAAAGACTTTGGTATGTAAGAGCCAAAGAAGTCCTAATTTCCTCAGGTTCAATTGAGAGGCCAATTGTATTTGGAAACAATGATAGACCAGGAGTTGTCCTTGCTTCGGCTGCTAAAGAATATTTAAAGATTTATGGAGTCTTAGTAGGTAAAAAACCAATAATATTTACAAATAATGATAGTGCTTATGAAACAGCGATTGAATTTAAAAATAATGGAATTAACCCAATTATATTAGACACTAGAATAAATCCAAAGTCAGAGATAGTAGATGAGGCTAAAAATTTGGGTATAGATATAAAATTTTCCCATGTTGTTGTTGCTGCAAATGGATATAAGAGAGTTAATTCAGCGCAAATTGCCAAAATATCCTCTGATAAAAAAGATTTAGGAAAAATAGAAAAAATTAACTGTGATTGTATTTGTGTGTCTGGTTTTTGGACACCAACTATTCATTTATCATCACAATCAGGCAATAAAACAAAGTTTGATGATAAAATTGATGCATTTGTACCTGGTAAATCAAAACAAAATGAAACAACTGTTGGTTCGGCAAATGGTATTTTTAATCTCAAAGAAACAATAAATACATCATTTGAAAAAGGATACGAATTATCAAAAAAAATAACTAACAAAGATAATAAAGTTTCAATTCCTCAAGTTTCTGAAAAAAATCATACTAGCCACGATAAGTTTTGGTGTGTTCCACTACCAGGTAAAAAAAGTTATAAAAGATTTTTAGATTTTCAAAATGATGTTACAGTTTCTGATATAGAATTAGCATTGAGAGAGGGATATAGATCAATCGAGCATGTAAAAAGATATACCACATTAGGAATGGCTACTGATCAAGGAAAAACTAGCAACCTTAATGGTTTACAACTTGTTTCCGACGTAGAAAATAAAATCGTACCGTCTGTTGGTCATACAACTTTCAGGCCTCCTTACACACCAATTTCAATAGGAGCAATAGTAGGGAGAGAAGTCGGCAAACACTCTAAACCAACTAGAAAATCCCCTATGCATTCATGGCATGAAAAAAATAATGCAGTATTTGTTGATGCGGGTATATGGCTCAGACCAAGATATTATAAAAAAGGAAACGAAGGATTGTTTGAAGCTTCAAAAAGAGAAGCAACGAATGTCAGAAAAAACGTTGGAGTTTGTGATGTTACTACATTAGGAAAAATAGACATCAAAGGTCCAGATGCAGCAGAATTTTTAAACAGAGTTTATACAAATGCTTGGTTAAAGCTTCCAGTAGGAAAGGCTAGATATGGAGTAATGTTGAGAGAAGATGGAATAGTAATGGATGATGGCACAACCACAAGAATTGCTGAAAATCATTATCATATGACAACTACAACTGCTCAAGCAGCAAATGTTTTATCCCACTTGGAATATTATTTACAGTTAGTTTGGCCAGAATTAAATGTAAATGTTGTATCAACAACCGAACAGTGGGCAGGAGCAGCAATAGCAGGACCTAAATCTAGAAACTTATTACAAAAACTATTTCCAGATAAAGATCTTTCAAATGAAGGTTTACCCTTTATGGGATATACCGAAGGAAATTTATTTGGTGTACCAGCAAGAATTTTTAGGATTTCTTTTTCAGGAGAGTTAGCTTACGAATTAAACGTTGCTTCTGATTTTGGTAATTTTATGTGGGAGAAAATTATTGAAGCAGGTAAAGAGTTTGAAATTCAACCTTATGGCACTGAGGCTTTATCTACTTTACGAATTGAAATGGGACATGTTGCTGGAACAGAATTAGATGGCAGAACAATACCTTATGATAATGGATTAGATGGTCTAGTAAGCAAAAAGAAAGATTTCATTGGAAAAAGATCATTAAGTAGAGAGGCTTTTAATTCAAAGGAGAGACAGAAAGTCGTTGGGGTTATTCCACTGGATAAAAAAACAAGCATTCCTGAAGGATCACATTTAGTCAAAGAAGCAAACGCAAAACTACCAAATCCTAAATTGGGTCATATTTCAGCGTCTTGTTGGAGCGTTGAATACAATAACCCTTTTTCTTTAGCTATTTTAAAAGATGGAAAAAATATGATTGGAAAGAAACTTTATGCACTTTCACCACTTAAAAATAAGTCTATTCCAGTTGAAATAGTCTCTTCACATTATGTAGATCCAAAGGGCGAAAGGGTAAGATCATGAAAAACCAGTCACCACTTCAAACAATACATAGAAAAGGATTATACGGAGATTATGATAACAAAAATGAATTAGATCTTATTAAGGTTAAAGAAGTAAATAATCTTAAAATTTTACAAATTGCCAAATATAAAAATTCTTCGATTAGTACTAATGATTTAAAAATTGATGGTTTAGTATTTAGTGATAAAGCAAATTCGGTTGTTTCAAATAAAGAAACAAGAATTTTATGGTCATCACCAAATACTTGGTTAGTAACTTCCGAAAATGTAGATTTATTTTCAAATGTAAATACTATTTTTAAAGAAACCGATTTTGCAGTTACAGATTTATCATATTCAAGAGCTATAATTGAAATTGAGGGGAAATATTCAAAAGAGGTATTAAAAAAAGGATGTCCTTTCAATTTTAATGAACTAAATAAAAATAATTGTGTAAACTCAATTTTTCACGGAATTACACTTACGATTGATTTAATTGAGGATACTCCAGAAAAGGTACGGTTATTTGTTTTAAGAAGTTTTGGCGAGTCATTATATCATTCTATAACTGACGCAAGTCTAGAGTTTGGCTATAAAAGCATTTAACTAATTTGTTTTAATACAATAATATTTTTTGTAATCAGCAATTGGGTGATATGAAAAGTCTAATATAGAATTTTCAATCATAAAATTAATCTTGTTAATGAAATTTTTTCTTTCAGTTTTATCGAAATTCTTTGTTATGTCTGTAAGCTTTTTTTTTCCATTTAGAATTTCTGAAACTTTAAATTTATTATTTTCAAAATTTAAATTAAAAAAACCGTTATTAATTTTATCACTTATCTTTATATTGGATCCGTCAATTTTATACTCAACCCCATGATATTGATAAGTATAAATTTTTTCAAAATTAATCTTATTATAAACTACCGAGCTTTTTTTATTATTACTTTTACAACAAATCAGGTCAATTTTTCTATCATTCCAATTTAATATTTGTGAAATTTCCAATTTATCCTCGATAGGAAGAGAGTTAATTTTTTCTTTAATATTCAATGGTGCATCGGTAAAAAACTTAGTTAAAGGTTTTATTCTTCCATTAGCAAAATTTTTTATAACTAATTTATTTTTATTTAATAATTTAATCAAATCTTTAATAGAAAAAAAATTTTCTTTCATATGTAAAAAAAAATCAACAACACCTGCAGGATGCGTTAAATCTTCTTTTATTTCTGTATTTGCAAATATTTTGGCTGGATGAAAATTATTTAATTTATTAACGGTATTCATAACAAAATTTATAGACTCTTGATTTTGTTTCAAGTTTAATTTTCTAAATAATTTTTTAAATTGATTTGTTGCGTATGATTTTTTATCTCCGTATACCATTATATAAATAACACCTTCGTCTTTTAAATTTTGATTAAAATATTTTAGACCTGTTCCAGGATCATCCAAATGATGTATTACTCCTGAACTAATAATATAATCAAATTTTTTTTTAAATTTAATTGTTCTAAAATCGCCATGAAAAAGTTTTAAATTTTCAATTTTATTTTCTTCAATAAGTTTTTTTTCATGTTTAAGACTATTTTCTGATAAATCTATACCAACAAAGTTATGGTTTGGGTTACATTTTGCTAATATTGCAGCCTGATCAGATCCACAGCCAGCAATCAAAACATCAAGACTTTTTGTATTATATGGTTTTTCCGGCCACAATCTATGCCAGCAATAATTGGGATCACAAATTTGAAAACGATTTTTTTTAATCCATTCTTCAGATAAATTTTCAGTTGGTTTTGGATAAATATAATTATTATATTGTTCAGATAAGTCTAAGATGTTTTTATTTTTCATTTGCTATAATTTTATTAACTTATTTTTAAAATAAAATCATATCTACTAATAATTAAAAAAATAATTAATGTACTCAATTCTACTCTCGGTTTAATTTTTAATCTGTTAGTAAGTATAAAAAGCGCATTGTCTTAATTTTTGTTTATCTATATTTAAAAGTGGGAGTCGAATCAGTGAAAATAAAAAAATTAGGTTTTTTGTTCTTTAGTTTCATTACATTAAATGGATGTATTGAACCTACTGCATTATTAGGTCCTGCCTTAACAGTGGGAACCTCTGGGAATGTTTATCAAGCAAGCATATCCTATGCATCTAATAATATTATTTATAAAGCCACAGGTAAATCAACGATCGAACATGTAACCTCGTTTTTAGATCCTGATGACGAGTTTGAGGGTGATTTAAACCTTATTTTAAAGGATAATGTGAACGACTTAAAAGAAGTGTTAAAGAAACCTAAACACAAATTAGTTCTTAATCATGAAGAAAAAATTAAACCTGCCTCCGAAACAGTATTAGAGGATCAATTTATACTATTTTAACAATTAAGCGCTATTATCATTAATTGATAAAGTCATATATACAGAATTAATATCTTTTTTATAGTGTGCAAATGGTTCACAAGTTTTAAAACCACACAAAATAAAAAGCTCTCTAGCTGGTTTAAAAAAATTTCCAGCACCTGTTTCGATACTTATTTTTTTTATATTTAACTTTTTTGCTTCTGTTATAAGATGCTTAATAATTTTAATACCGTTCCCTTTTTTTCTAAATTTATCAGCAATTCTAATTGATTTAAATTCACCATGATTCTTATCCAAAAATTTTAGAGCACCACATCCTATAAGATGGTTGTTTTCCCACAAACTCCAAAATTTTATTGTGGGATCTTTTAAGCCTTTTATGTCTAAAACATGCGTACTTCCTTCAGGTGAGACAGATCTTAACTCAATAAAATGTTTATTTAATAGCTGATCTACTTCTTTGTTATCAAAATTTCCTTCAATAGATTTCATTTTAAAATATTTTCAAGTTTTTCCACTTGTCCAATTTTAAAAACAATAGCATCATCTTTATGATAGCCGTATTGGTTAGAGGAATTCTTAAATCTTTTACCAGGTTCCATAATAGGTTCTAAAGATAAAACAACTGTTCCCCAATGCATTCCTAAAACCTTTTTACTTTTTAAATCCTTGCCTATATTAAGAGCTTCCTCTGGATTAGTATGGTAGATTGATTTATCTTTTTTGGGAGCCATAGGATAAAAATTATATGCACCAATATTAATAAATGTTAAATCTATTGGACCATATTTTTTTCCAAGTTCTTTGTAAATATTTCCATATCCAGTGTCACATGCAAAGAAAAATTTTTTATCTTTATATTCAATTAAGAAACTTCCCCACAAAGTTTTGTTAGTATCCCAAAGACTTCTTTTTGACCAATGTACCGCAGGAACAAATGTTATCTTGATATCATTAACTTTTATTTCATCATACCAATCTAGTTCGTTGACATCGTTAAAACCATTTCTTGTAAAATATTTTCCAAGTTTTAATGCGGTAGCAACTTTAGCTTTTTTATATGGAAATCTTTGTATGGTTCTCGTACTAAGGTGATCATAATGATTGTGTGTTAAAAGAAATAAATCAATATTAGGTAATTCATTTAAGTTTATAGCTGGATCTACAAATCTTTTCGGACCGAATATTAATGGTCCCATATTTTTCTCAAAAACTGGATCAGTGATGATTGTTGTATTTCCTAACTTAATCAAAAATGTTGCATGACCAATCCATAATATATAGTCATTATTTTTATTTTCTTGAAGGGATTTTATTACCTCATTTTTTTCAATTACATGACTTTTTGGAATATTCATATTTAGTTTTTTTTTTTCTTTATTAAATACTTTGTAACTCCAATTAAATTTCATATCTCTCACAGGAGATCCCTCAGGATTTCTGAAAGTGCCATCTTCTAAATGATGATAAGGTTTATTTTCCATAGAATTTAAAATTGTAATGCAATTTATAAATACGAAAAAGATTATTATAAATTTTGGCACATGATTAATTACAAAATCTTAGATTATATTTCAACATTTTTCTATGATAGTGAGATGTCCCATCTTTCTTTTTTTTTTTATTTCTTTTTTTAAATAATCAAAAAAAAATTCATTATCTTTAAACTTTTTTTTTCTATAAGTGCTAATATCATCACCTATTAGATTTATCATTTTTGCATCAAAAATTTTTTTAATTTTAATTTGCTCCAGACCAGAAATCGCTCTGATATGATTTTCGAATTGACTAATATTATGGGAGTTAATTGTTAAATGACCTGAATTATGAACTCGGGGAGCAATTTCATTAACATATAGATTATCATTTTTATCAATAAAATATTCTACACATAAAGTTCCAATGTAATCCAATTCTTCTGAAATTTTAACAGCCCAATCTTTTGATTTTTTTGAAATAGTGGTACTTATATCTGAAGGTATCTTTGAATATTTTAAAATCTGATCCTCATGAATATTTTCTATTGGTTCATAAATTTCGTATCGTCCTCTCCCATATCTTGTAATGATAATAGAAATTTCTTTATTTAAATTTATCAGTTTTTCTAAAATAAAATCTTTTTTGAAATCTAATTTTAAATTTTCTAATTCTTGATCTGAATTAATTTTATACTGCCCTTTTCCATCATAACCCATTGTGCAAGTTTTTAACATCCCAGGTAATAAATCTAAATTTGACTTTAAATCTTTATCATTTTTAACTGACACGTATTTAGTTGTATTGATATTAATTTTATTCAAAAAATCTTTTTCAGTTAATCTATTTTGTACAATTTTATTAACTTCAGGTTTTGGTAAAACTTTTTTACTTTCGTTTATTTTTTTTAAAGTTTCGTATGGAATATTTTCAAATTCAAACGTAACTATGTCGACTTTTTTTATGAATTCTTTTATTTTGTCTTCATCATCATAGCTTCCATATATGAATTCATTAGAAAAGTTTTTGGCTGGTGATTCTATATCATCACTAAATACAATTGTTTTAATATTTATTTTTTTCGCAGCCTCAGCTAGCATACTGCCTAACTGTCCTCCACCAATTATTCCAATGATCGGATTAATCATTTTAATTAGGTTTCTTTTTTACAGATTTTGTTTGTTTGTTTCTCCAGAAATTTAAGTTTTTTCTAATACTTTTATCACTAACTGAGATTATTGATGCTGCAAGCAGACCTGCATTAATTGCTCCATCTTTGCCAATAGCAACAGTTGCAACAGGTATCCCTTTAGGCATTTGAGCTATTGACAATAAACTATCAAGGCCCTTCAGTTTTTTGCTTTCTATAGGAACACCAATTACAGGAATTGCTGTTAGTGCTGCCATCATACCAGGAAGATGCGCGGATCCTCCTGCTCCAGCGATAATTACAGAAATATTATTTTTCTCTGCTGATTTTGCAAATTTGTACATTCTATCAGGTGTTCTGTGGGCAGATACAATTTCTATTTCGCATTTGATTTTAAGTCTTTTTAAGACTTTTTGGCAAAGTTTCATTGTCGAATAATCTGACTGACTACCCATAATGATAGCTACTTTTGGTCTTTTTTTTTTATAGAGCATTTGTATCTTTTAATATCAAAAAATTTAGCACTAATATATATCTAATAGTATGAATTATAAAATTGATAATCTACAATATTGCAAATGGTCAAGAGAAGTATTTCAAATAAATAGGGAGGCAGGCCTGGATGCGGTCCATGTTACTTTAGTATATCATGAGGATTATGATGAATTTGTAAATATAACTAAAGAATGGAATAAATACTTTTCCGATAATTCAGATTTAATTTTTTTAGGAAAAACTTATAAAGATATAGAAAAAGCAAAAGTTGACAAAAAAACTGCAATTTTCTTTGGTTTTCAAAATTGTTCTCCAATTGAGGATGATATAGAACTATTTCAAAAAGTTTATGACCACGGATGTAGATTTATGCAACTTACATATAATAACCAATCTCTTCTTGCTACAGGATGTTATGAAAAAAATGATGGAGGTGTTACAAATTTTGGAAGAGAAGCAATAAGAGAGATGAATAGACTTGGTATTGTAATTGATATGTCTCATTCAGCAGAAAAAAGTACATTTGATGCTATTGAAATAAGCGAAAAACCTATAGCGATAACTCATGCTAACCCATCTTTTTGGCATAACGCTTTAAGAAATAAATCAAATGAACTTTTAAAAGTTTTAAGTGAAAGCGGAGGAATGTTAGGTTTGTCCTTATATGCTCATCATTTAAAAGATAGTACTAATTGTAAACTAGAAAGTTTCTGTGAAATGGCTGCAAAAACTTGTGAAATAATGGGAGTTAAAAATGTTGGAATTGGTTCAGATCTTTGTTTAAATCAACCAGACAGTGTCGTTGAATGGATGAGAAATGGTACGTGGACAAAAAGAAAAAACTATGGAGAAGGATCTAAAAAGAAACCAGGTTTTCCAAAACAACCTGAATGGTTTATAGACGCAAGAGGTTTCAAAAATTTAGAAAATGGTCTCAAAAATGTAGGCTTTAGCACCGAGGAAGTTAACGATATATTAGGAAATAATTGGTTTAATTTTTATAAAGGAATAAATTAATGGAAGTACAGCTAAGAGATCCAAAAATTGTGATGAAATTATCGAAGCTAGGATCTTTTCATCAATCGAAATTGTCTTTTTTAAGATCGTTTTTGAAAGAATTTAAAAACTGGAAACATAAAAGAGATTTATTTGAATTAGATGAAAATGGTCATGGAAGAGCTGTTTATTCACTAAGCAAAAATAATAGAACTTATTCATTAGTTTGTTTTGCCAATCATATTAAGGACGACGAAAGGTCTGATAGAGTTATAGCGACTAAGTGGGATACAGCATTTACACTTCATGATGGGGTACCTACTAAAAAAGATTTAGACCGACTTTATAACGATGTACCTAAACAAGAAGTTGGTAGACTTACATGTAAGGAATTAACTTTATCAAGAGCAAATAAATCATTAAGAATATTTAATCATGTTGTTGAAAATTTATCTCAAGGAAGACAGCCAGATAAAAATAAACTTATGGAAGTTGGTTATCTATATAGAACAACTGCAGTTTATGGATCTGGAAAATTTGGACTTGCTGATAGATTTAGAATTAAAAATAGAGACGAAATATGTGGCCCGTTTAGGCTAGAAATGATGTTAGTTTATTTGGTAAGGGAATTCACATTTGATCAAGTAAACCACATTGCAAAACAAAAAAATCCTAGAAAAGCTGTAACGTTAGATAAAAATATTAGTAGAAATCTAGGAATTGGCAATTCAACTGGTTTAGGCATGGCTCCCTTTATAGTAAACCATCCAATATTGCTAAATAATTGGATATTAGCCAGAGAAATATCACTTAAAAAAATAAGAGAAATCGAAAATGTAAAAGATAACGAAGTAGAATTATTTAAAACAATTTTAAAAAAGTCCCTTAAGAATATTGCTACCTGGAATACAAATAGTGAATTTCAAAAAAATAAAATATCTGGATTGCTTAAAGATATAGAAAAATTTTTAAATTTTATAAATAAAGATTTTGATTTTAAAGGCAGATACCCATTTAACGATTTATATATATGGTGTGAAAAAAATCTAAAAGACGAATGTATCGAATATATTGTATCTTTGATGATGGAACCTTACGATCAAATTGTTAACCCTTTAATTAAAAAAATGAGTGCTGATGAAGAGAAGTATTTTAATATACCTACTCAAAAAAATATAGAAAATTTAAGAAATATCTTAGAGAAAAATTATTCTGAAATAATTAAAATTGATTTTTCAAAAAAAGAAAATAATCAAAATTTTTGGTTTATATCTAAAAACAAGGAAGAACCAAGATTAGCAGACAGATATCATGACGATGGTTCAGAACTAGAACAACCTCTTGCTATTGCTCGAGATATTAAAATTTTGTATGAAAGGATTTCTAATGAAAAGAATAGTTTATCAATTGGAAAATTTTTGATAGAAAATAATGATTTAAGACACGTCGTTAGAAGGGCTTTTATTTCTGAAAATTTTCCATATGCTGAAATTCAAGATAATACTATTGGATCTAAATTAATGCCTATTGATATGTTAAGGTTGAAATTATCATTTTTTGGTGCGGTAAAATTTGATCCAAGGTCAGATAAATGGTTGAGAATTTGCATGTTTCAAGGCGCGCCCTTATTGAATGATTTAAAATCTCTAGATGATGGTTGGATATATAATTCTCTTAACTAATGATAAGTTTAAGTGAAATAGACACTACTGTAAAAAGAGCTACTAAAGCAGTTGGTTTTTCCTGGGGAATTGCAGAGGAAGTTGGAAAAAGTATAAGTCTTCTAGAAATGTTTGGATTACCAGGATTAAAAAACCTTAATCAGTACTTTAAAGCATATAAAGGTAAAAAATTCCAAAACGTAAGTTTAATTTCAAAATCGAATAGCTCGAAAATATCTTATTGTCCAATTATATCAGGAATCAATTTCTTAGATCAGGTTTTCACTCTAAACGAAATGATCGAAATTGATTTCGAAAATGTTGCTTTTCCAATTCTTTTAGTGCCTTTCTTGAGCAAATCATCAGAAATAATTGGAAAAAAAATATTTTTAAAGATTGATGAAAGAAAATATTTGTTAAATTTTAATCAGTCAATTTTTTCTAATCATTTAGATAGAGAAGTCGTAAACAATGCTAAAAAAGTTAAGATTGTATTTATTGAAAACGAAAATACTTTTAGCAAAAGTGAATGGAATGATTTATACAGTCTATCAAAAGAAACTTTTGTCGATGAAAGTGAAGAATTGAAGAAAACTGCGGCGGGTGCTGGACTTACAGATAATGATTGACGAACTTGAAAAAGAAGATTTTGAAGAAAAGAACAATATTTGTGAAGAGTGTGTTAAAGAGGATAAAAGTGTAACTCACAATTTAATTTTAACAGGTTTTAAAATTTGTGATTCTTGTAAATTATCTAAAAATATATTCCCAGTCTAACTTATTGTGCTAACTGGCAAAGTATTTAGTCTGCTCATCACAAAAGATATAGAAATAAAGGCAATAATTAAAAAAGATAAGATTACTATACCAAAAGCTTTAAAATTTGATTTTAAATTTAAAATATTTTTTGTTGATATTATTAATCCAGCAAATATCCAAAATTGTGTAATAAAAATTATTGGTATAATTAATTCAGGAGTTACCGCAAAAAATCTCAATATTCCTGGAGCATGTGCGTAACCCACACCAACTAGAATTTTTTTAAAAGGAACTTTATTATCTTTATCTGGAAATAATTTAACACCAA
>MDSZ01230670.1_pt1 | contig 14336 bp, 14 predicted proteins | sample 811201 | NCBI WGS metagenome assembly MDSZ01 (sample SAMN05326647, study PRJNA326480) | marine metagenome | isolation source: seawater | place: Indian Ocean: North | collected 2010
AAAGATCATCCATTATTATTTCTCCATTTGGAATTAATATAGTTATTAGGAACTATAATAGAATTACATTCATGATTACACTACAAGATGGTCGAAAAGACCGTAGTGTATTTGTTTTTTGTATATATAAATATATAAAAAATTAATTTTCGATACGATTTTTTCGTCTAAGTCTAGCTTTAGCCTTTTTCTCTTTTCGTTTGGTTGATTTCTTGGTGTAGAACTCTCGTTCTCTTAGTTCAACCAATAACTTAGACTCTTTAACCTTTTTCTTAAATTTACTTATAGCTTTTTCGTAATTATTCTTATAAACCTTTACGTAAATCAAGTATCCCCCTAGTCAGTCTCGTTGTCTGCTTTATAGTTTTTATCAACATAGTTGAAGAATTTTTTCTTCTCATCATCATCCAAATCCGCTGGAGATTTGATACCAAACTTTTTCATCGCCTTTTGAAAAAATTCTTCATATGCATTCTCTTCAATATCGTAAGTCTCTACATCATCGGAATCATGTCCGTAAACGTGGGTTTCTCCAATCTCGTAGTATCTACCGAGGATATTCCCCATGTCTTCATATAAGGCACCTAACCTTTGCTGTAAAGACTTTGACTCTTGAGCTATCTTACCAAATTGTTTTGATAAACCTGTCAATTCTTTCATGTTACGATTGACTGTAATCTTATCAAACCAATCATCAGTTTCTTGGAGAGTATGTGATTTAGCCGATTTAGCAATCCAACTCAATTTCTCCGATATTTTAGATATGTTTGATTTACCGAAGATAGCTTCACCGATTTCATTATAAGATGATATCTCTTTAGTGAGTTCTTTAATATTAACTTTCTCATCCGTGATATCGCCATATTTTTCTTTCACCATGTTGGATAAACTCATCTCTTCACCAAAGGCGTTTCTAGAGACTACACCACCCATCATCGTACCAGTAAAGTTTTCTTTCAGTAAATCCTTTAACTTGATTTTTTTAGACATAATATGTCCTCTTATTTATTACGCTAATGTTATAGATGAATCAACATCGTATACAATATCAGCAAACCAATTTGTTCCATCAGACCAAACTTCTACCATATCACCAGCTGTTGCCTTGTTATGGACAATAGTTATTAAATCTGCGACAGCTACTACATTTGCACCTTCATCATCACCATGACCCCTTAGATTACCAATAATAAGGTTGGCTGCGGTTGAACCATCAGAAGTAGATGTTATCGTAATTGCTGCATTTGAGTTATTTGCGATACTTGGTGCGGCTAAAATAAATTTGTACCAAGCTCCTCTGGTTGGTGTTGGTAGATTGACATTGAAGCCTGTGCCTACCGCTTGTTGTGTTCCAACTACACCTAATATAATGTAACCAGACTCATGCACTGATAAATTCTTAGCAGCATTCACGTTTGTCACGTTACAGAAATTAAATTGGTCACACATCGAATCAAAATACCCTCCGTTTGTATTTTTCAAAGGGTTTTTCAAACTTTGTCCTATTTGCATGTTTACTCTCCTAAATTATTTGTTATGTTTTTATACCTATAAATATAAGTCATTATAATTTTTCTACAAACTAGTATACATACCAGTATGTTTGGTGAACATTCCACGAAGGTCATCTGCGTAGACTCCCTTGACTTTAGCTTTTACCTTTACACCCCTAACGGATACAAAGTTAAAATACATATCGTACAAATCTTTACCTCTATCTAAATCTATTCTCACGTAGTTTACATTCTTAGCATTTTTCCCAATCTTAAAACCCATCCCCTTTGGGCCTACTACGAAGTTCTTTGCACCGGTCATAGCGATAAAACGATTACCACCCAACTGTTTTAAAGTCTCACCTGCCTGTCTCTTATCCATTCTTTCGTTTATGGATTCATTGACATCACTCTTACCAGTCAGTTTGTATCCTAATTGTTCGGCGTTTTCTTTTCTAGCTTTTTCGAATTTTTTCTTTTTAGAACCTTTGAGTTCACCACCGAAACCTTCCAATCCATCGTAATCCTGATAGACACCTCTACCTTTTAGTCTGATTTTTTTTATTTTTTTTTTTAAACGAGTGGCTTTATTTTTCTCAATTTTTTTCAATAGTCTATCACTTATACTTTCAGCTTGACCACCGAATTGTCTTGCGTAGAAACTGGCATCCGCTTTCGACTGTTTCTTTGGTTCGGTTTTTTTCTTTTTTGCTTTAGATAGCATTGCCTTAGCTCTATCCTTAATTCTATCTATTATACCTTTTGCTTTTTTATGCTGAGGATGACTTTTATTCGATAATGCGGTTCCGACTTTTACCTTTTTACCACCGCCCGTGGATAGTTCTTTTTCTTTGGCTCTTGCCATAGCAGCTCTGACACCAGCAGCGATGGCGGCTGGATTTTCAAAAAGTTTATTTTCAGTTTTAACTCTTGTTGGTAATCCTTTATGTTTCGTTGAAGCATATTTCTTCACGTCTTTTCCTTTCATACTCTTTGCGGCGTCTCGTGCTTTCTTTGAAAATTTTGATGCCGGTGCATCTCCTTTTTGTATCGCCCTAACAATACCCATAAATTTTTGTTGTTTTTTAGATACTGACGGCATTATTTTAATTTTTTAGTTAGTTTAGCAGCTTCTCTCATAAAGTTAGTAACATTAGCTTTATAAGCTTTTTTAAGTTGTTTCGCAATCTCACGATTTTCTGGTCTTGCATCTCTAAGAAAAGCTTGTTCTAACGCAAACATCTTATCTCTGAACCCACCTTCTTGTTTGGCCAAAGACTGAAACTTCTTTTTTGCTCTAGCTTTATCTTCGATGGATTCGTTGACCGAACAACAATCACCACCACATTCGCAACTTGACTTACGAAACTCATGCCAAGTGTCCATGACTTTTCGATTGAGGTAACTCATTAGCTTCCCCTCATAATATCATTGATTACTGATTCAACCTTACAGTAATCACCACATGTTCTACCAACGACCTTTTCAACAGATTCTTTGACCGGATGTAAAAATGCTCCATGTGTTGATGGGTTGGATACGAAATCAAACGCTATAAGTTCAAAGTCAGGTTGTACCTCTTGTGCCTCACCTTCGTTGACAGCTTCAACTGAACCCATACCTCGTGAACTGATACCTAACTTGATTCCACTTTTGAATAATTCTTTCAATATATTACCACTTGGTGTCCCTAAAACCTCGACGGTACCCATTAAGTTATCACCTTCGAAGTGCATTTCCTTGACATTATGGGAAACATTTTGTAAATTAACCACAGACGATTCAGGATGGTCTAACTCACCCATGGCTCTTCTTTGATTTATAAATTCATCTGTGTATTTTTTCGCTTCTCTTACTAGTATTTCTTTTGGATAGATTCTACCGTTTTGATTTTTAGACTCGGCGCGTTGTAAAACACCACGAACAATCAACTTACCGTTATTATCTTTCATTGATTCGTTGATTTGTTCGGGCTGTATTTCGAACGGCAAATAATCTACTATTAATTGTTTCATTTATCTCTTCCCATCATGATTTCAGTTCTAAGACTTTCCAACATCTCTATCCATTGTCCAAGTCTTTTCAACATATAATTCTTGTCCACATCTTTCTTCTGTATTTCAACCTGCCATCTTTTCAACAAGGTCGATATACTGAACAAAGTATCCATATAGGATTTTTTGTTCTCTTGAAATGGCATATCAATACCTACTGTAATTGACCTACCTTGTTCGCTAGTTTGACTAACCTTTCACTAACTCTACGTAACGCCTTATGGGTATTTTTCCAATATGACCTTGAATCTACATTCAATTCATTTTTCAAACGAACGTTCATTTTAACTAATTTATCCAACTCATTAAGACTATCTCTTATTTCTCTCATCGACTTACCAATTTTTTGTTTTGGTGTCATTGATTCATCATTCCTATAGTCATGATACTTACCCTCTATTACAAAATCCTTTTTGTTTTTTAGGTCTTGTGAGATACTGATAATAGCCTTTTCCTCTTTACTTTTTAATTTTCGTAAAGCTTTCTGAGACGCGTCTTTGAAATTATTTGCTTTGATAAGTAAAGTCGCGTTTCGGTCTTTTTTCCTGTAAGTCACGTAAAAATCATGAGCTTCATTTACTTTTAAATATCCAGCGGCCTGTGTGATTTTTTTCTTTTTCTTTTTATCTTTTTTACGACCACCGTAAAAAGCGTAAGGAGTTCTAGGTGGGCCTTCACCACCATCGAGATTACCCGTAACAGATACCTCTTCCAATTCTTGTCTGATTAACTCTCTGATTATCTCTTTGAGTTTATCCTTTGTGGACATTCCTAATCTCCTTAATAAGTTCATAATATCTCATCAAAGCTAAAACTTGTTTTTCGTTGACAATTTTACCTTTTGTCAAATTTTCTATTTGATTTATTGCTTCAGATAGTTTGATATTTGTAATTTTATCATCAACTTTTGGTAATTCTTTTGTCAAAATTGTCTTTATGCGAGTGACCTCTTTATCGACATATTCTCTCAATGAATTGGTATTACTGATGTTGTTGATATAATTCTTCAACAATCTCTTTTGGGACTCATCCAATGATTTGTATTTTTTATTGAACTTATCAACTAAAATTTCATAAGCCAATAATCTTAAATCTTTATCCTGCTTACTGTATTCAGCAATAACTTTTTGTTTGATTTTTTCATCGTCAATTTTTTTGTGAGTAATATGTTCCAAAACAGTAAATTTAGAGTTAACAAGATGGTCAGCTTTAAACTTTTCATCGGTAGTTTCGGATTGAAATATATTGTAGATTGAAGCCAATAACCTATAATTTGGAATCCTTCCATTGAAGAAATCCGTAACATTATAATTTTCTTTAATCGAACTAATCAAATTATACTTCTCTCTACGTAAATCCGAATTACTTAATTTTTGTCTTTGTTTTATAACCACGTTTAATAAATCATTAGCTTTAACTTCTGAGTTATAATTTTTTTCTGATAATAACTTATAGAGTTCAAGTTCCTTACCCAACTCTGTATTTTCATTAAAAAATTTTTTCAATATACCAACTGACTTTGTTGATTTACCGGCTAAAACGTCTGCGGTGATTTGTCTTGTCAATAATTCAAAAAGAATACCAGTATTCTTAATCTTTGAATGTTTTATTTTTCGAGCCATTATAGATTACTCCATACAAGTGTATATTTATTCATAAATAAATATAAAGTTAAACAATAATTAGTCATTTGATTTATCATTAGTAAAAGAACTTACCTCATTTTGATACTCTTCTTCCAATTCCGACACCTCAGTTATGATTTCTCTTTCTTTTTTATTAAAATTCATTGATTTTTTCAAAGAATCGTAATGAGATAACGCCAAAGCCTTACCATATTTCGGTGCTCCACTACCACCTTTTTTGTTATCGTGAGCACCTAATGGGTCTCTACCCCTCACACCACTATCTTTACCGTATTTGTTGGGTTCTTTCGGTCTACCAGCACCTGGTTGTCCACCCTCTTCCGAACCACCCTTATCATCCAACTCATGACCAGTTCTACCTAATGCCAAGTCCGCTGGTGTGCCTTGTGACTCACCACTCTCGGCTGGGTCATTACCCTCTTGTTCGATTTGCTGTCTTCTGAATTTATTCTTATAGTCAAATGTGATTTGTTTATCCATTTCTTTTATTTCGTCTTCGGTAAAATTAAATATGTTCTTATATATCCATTCGGACGAACATAACCCATCCCTCAACATTGAATCAGCCAATGAGGTCTTGTTATTCCAAAGTTCTATTTTCTCTTGTTCGTATATTGTTGATGGATTTGTCAAAGTCAATTCAAAGTTTGTGAGTTCCGCATCTTGATATCCTTGAGCGTATAAATGTACTATTGCAATCTTTGTTAACTCCGATAAAGTTATCCTTTGAATTCTTTCTATTGTTCTGGCGAAACGGACATCCTCAGCGGCTAATGTGGCCTTAGAACCAATCTGGTCTTCAAACCCTAAGAATGCTTTTGGTATCCTCAACGCAGATAATAATTTATTCTTCAGATACTCAATATCATCGGTGGCTTCATATGTCAAACCTGGTAACGAATCAATACTCGTACCACTATCACCACCACGGACGGGTAGGAAAAAATCTTCGGTGATGTTCTGCATATTATACTTCAGATTATAATCGCCTGTGGTTTCATCAACAACAGGTGCTTTTTTCATTTTATTGATGACTTGTTGCATATAATTATCGACTTCTGCTGGCGGTATGTTACCGATGTCTAGTTTAAAGACTCTTTTTTCTGGTGCCCTCATTATACGATGAATCAACATAGCGTCTTCCATCAAAGTCAATTGTTTGAAAATTTTTCTCGCACCTTCGATTTGTGACTTTCCGTATGGTAGATAATTTGAATCAGATAATAATCTGAAATGAGCCACCTCATAGTTTTCTAATTCTTCTTTGGTGGATGATTGTTCAGCTTTGTATCTATGTTCTGCTGTTGCGGCTTCTATCAAAAATTTTACATATTCAGGATTCTCAGGATCTAAACCTTCTAACCTAGAAACATCGTAAACCGAAAGTGGAACGACATTAGTGATACCATACTTTTCATCGATTTCCAACTTTAAGAAAAAATCACCATACTTACACATGTTGCGAATCCAAGGCCATAAATTAAATTCAATATTTACGATATCGTAGAAAAGGTTATGAAGAATCTCTTTTATCTGGTCATTATCTGTTTGAATCTGTAACACCTCTCCGTATTCGGATTTCATTGTCGATTCATCGGAATATATATCAAGGGCAGATGATATTATCGCATCCGAGTCCATGGCCTCATAATCCTTGAATAGATTCAATCTCATTGATTTGGTCATCAAGGCATCCGAGTAACCACTTAACCCGGCACCTGTGAAAATCTTTTGATATCTATCTACTAAATTACTCTTAGCATATGATTGTGTACGACTAGTATCACTAACCTTTAATTTTCTACCACCGACGTTTCTAACGACAACGTTGGTCGAAAATAATCTTCTTAATCTACTGAATAAACTTGTATCAGCCATTTTTTACCTCTTATCTAGTAACCAATCTAATGATTCTGGTCTTTTATTAATTTCCATAGTCCAAGAATCATTGATATTTTGTTTAGGAGTGTATACACCTTGATTAGATGTTATACTACTCATAGCTTTCTTCTGTAATTCAATTCCCTCTGCTCTTAATCTCAACGCAGTTTCTCGTATCCATAATCCCATAGCGTAGGACATTACAAGGTCGTCATTATAGCCCGACATTGCCTCTGCTCTACTGCCATTATATATAAATACAAACAACTCATCAATCAGTCGATTTGAACGAACTGTAACTAATCTTTCTCTGAAAAATTCTTCTAACTTAGCAACCACTAACGGTCTTGTTTTTTGTGTCAATGTGAAACCAGGTACGAGTTGTTTTTCAGCTCTATTAATTTTATTGTTGACCTGTCTATGTACATCAACAACTTGTAAATCTTTACTCATATAAAAGAGATTCTGATATTCCCTATCAATACATTGTTGTAGGGTCGCCCAACCTATGTTGTTATTTTCAATCACAAGTAAAGCGTCGTTGTATTCGATTGATATGTTGACTAAAAGATTTCCAAAATCTCTTGTTGACATTCTACCCTTATATTCAGCGACTTGTTCTAAACTTTCTATATCAAGAATATGAAAAGCGGAGTAATCCGATGAATCACCACGACTTACATCTGCACATACTATATAATCCTTTGTATAGTTTGGTGGTTCCCATATCCATACGTTACTGTCAATACCTCTTTTTTCAATCGGTTCTCTAACTTGATTGTTTTTATAGTCCTCTAAGATTAAACCATCAACGACAGATTGACCAGATGTGATGAAATCACAATCACATTCTTGTGCTGCTAACGATGGGCCTAACAAAGAATCTTGTTCTTTTCTCCAATCATCTCCTCTTTCGGGATGAACAGTCCAATGTAGTTTGATAAAATTAAAATCATTCAATCCATCTTCGGAATCCATCCAAGTCCTATGAAACCAATTTCCCACACCGTTTGGTGTCGATAATGCAATACATTGTCCACCAGTAGATAATGTCTGTGACGCAGCGGCCCATATTGTATCGATTTTATCTATAAAAGCAGCTTCATCGAGAACTAACAATGATAACGCCTCGGAACGACCAGCGTCCTCTCCACTCGACACCGCCTTTATTTGTGAACCATTTTTATATCTAAGGGATAATTTATTATCCTCAACACATTTTTGTTTCAACCAAGAGGGTAGATTGGCATGCATCACCCTAACCTTTGTGACTAGATTTTTAGCGACTTCTTGTTTCGTCGCGATAACCAAAATATTTTTATCTTGATGAAATGTCATCATCCACAGAGAGTAACCTGCCGTAATTGTTGATATTCCCAATTGTCTGGCTTTTAAAATTATGTTGAAACGATGTTGTATAAAATCCTCAATTGTTTTTTCTTGAAAATCGTAAAGGGCGAAAGGTATCTTACCTTTTATCGGATGCTGTATAAAACAGTATCTTTTTAAAAAGTAGATAGGATCTGAGGCGCATTTTATGTACTCCTTTTTTATGACATCTTTCAATTGTCCTTTTTGATTTCTCTTCATTGTTTACTTATGTAATACGTGAACCACACCTGTAGCACCAATGACAACCTTTTTAGGTGCAATTTCGTATAAAGTATCAGCAGTTAAGGTTGAACCTGGTAACGTACCACCATTTTGTAATTCAATCGTAACGTTTGTCACGTTTTCACAAATAAATCCAGCCGCTATAGCTGAGCCGGTAAACGCGATTGTTTTGTTCGAACCAACTAAAGTTGCCTTATTATAGAAACCAGGATTCTTAAATACTGGTGCACTTCTACTTGTTACATCGGTTCTATTATTTGCTCCACGTTTTGTCTGAGCCATTGTTATTCTCCTTTAAGTTAAAATTCCCTATATATAAATATATTATTTTAAAGAATCTTCCATTTTTTTAAGATAATCTAGAGCTTCTTCTGCTTGTTCCAATATAAAACTCTTATCAATATCCCATTTTTCCTTATCAACCGAATAACCATCGGGTCTGAATTGTTGATAAAACTCAGGTGCCTTTTGTTTTTTAAATTGTTCTATGGTTTCTCTTTGTTCTTTTATCCAAGATAGCTTATTTTGTTTGATTTTTTCCTTTTCCCAATCCTCATAGGTTCCGTCTATCCTCATTTTATTTTCTACTTTGACCTGACAATCAAAACAATGACTATATAAACGATACATTTTATCATCAAGTCTTTTTTTCATTACCTTTTTACATGTCGGACAAAACCAAGGGGTACGAGCGGCCGATAAGGCTTTTGACCTTTCACTTGACTTTTCTCTGTCTTCCGCGATTTGTTTTTGTCTTTGTTTTTTTTCATCGACATCTTCCATACTCACAAATATTCTTTTCTCTGGTGTACCACCATCAAGAATGGTTTGTAGAGCTTGATTTTGTCTTTGATTTTCTTTACTATATCCTGCCATAACTACCTCTATACGAACTTTAACATTCCTAAAATTTGATTCGCTGGTGCAAAAGCACCAGTATACTTATACAACTTACCCTTGAACACAAAGGTGATACCCTCTGTTGGAACCACAGCCTTCAAACCACCTATAGCTTTTAATCTATCGAGTTGTGTCTTTAGTGTATTGATGACCTTTGGGTCTTTTGATGTTTTAACTTGTTGAATTGCCTTAGCTAAATCTTTTCGAATCTTTTGTGCTGCCTTATCAGGATTCGCTGCTATAAAATCAGATAGGTTTGATAGTATCTCCGCACCTAATTCGAAAAATAAAACCTCCCAATCTCTGATATGTTTTTTTTGTAAGCCTTGTAGGTCTGTTTTATCGGTACGGAGCACCCAATTCAAGAAATTTTTATTTGTTATTTCACGTCTTATATCGGGTACTCTATAAGATTTATCTAAGAATGCCCATCTTTTTGTTAATTTACCTAAAACATTATTAGGTATATTATATTTATATTGTTTCGCGGCGTTGAATATAAACTCCGTCCAATAAGCCTGATGATAATCAGCCAAGGTATCCGTACCTCTCAATGCGAATTGTTTTTGTAATCTATTTAGTTTACCGATAAAGTATTTTTGTTTTCTACTGAAATCCTTCACTTGTGGTAATTTAGATATAAACGGTTTTTCAATTTTGAACGCTTTTTGTATATCTTGATTTATCTGTTTAATCATACCGGCTAACATCCTAGCACTACCTCTGTCCTCTCCGATTGGGGAACCATCGGTATCATATTCAATCGTACCATGAAACTGTAATAGGGATTTATCATAAGGTATTACATTTGCGGTCTTCGGATAAATGACCTCTAAAGACATAAATTTTTTACCATCATCAAATATTTTTTCTTTTTGTTTATCACTAAGTTTACCGATAGCTTTTTGTAAATCCCTCATGGCGAATACAAATGCTTTTTCTATATCTCCACGACCAGCGAACATCGATTGAATACCACTTATATCCGGTGCGTTTGCTCCATGATTCTTTATATGACCTTTGTTCCTAGCGGCGATAAGTTTGTTGTTCTTCCAACTTATCATAATATTCTGACCGTCTGTTTTTTCTGTGACCGCACCCTCTTTGTCTAATTTACCTTGTAGGGTATTAATAATTAGTGTTTTAAAATCTGAAAATGTAAGATTTTTGTCGTCGAAAGGATGATTCAAATGTCCGTAGGCTCCACCCTCTAATAAAATACTTTCATTGAAGTTTTTATCATCACTTTTTTGGTCATTGGATTTAATATATGTTCCGTCTTTTGATTTGAAATATACGTCAGCATCATCCTCGTTTTCCTTACCTTTCAACTTATATCTACCATATCCAATCGATACATACTTATGGTCTCTTGATGGTAACAGTTTTTTCTTTTCGCCAATCAACATTTCTACTTCATCGTCTAAATTTATCTCTTTGAGTTTCAATTTTTGTTTTTCTGTGTTACCAACATTATCATCTCCGATACCTGGTACGACTGGTGTCTCTACCTCTACACCAGTGTAACTATTACCATCTGGCGTAATACCCATCCATTTTACCAATTTATATCCTATGTTGTGTAACACCGTTCCTTCGATGTAATTCTTATATTCTTCGATTGGGTCATTGACACCGAATCTAGTACCATAATTACCTGATTGTTTTCGACCGTATGCCACTGCTGGAACGACGTTGTATTTTAACGTATAATCATAATCAGGATTTATCGCATGTTTCCCTAAAATATATTGTACGACTTCCCAACCAGTATCACCGTACATATCATCCAGCCATCTTTTGGATTGATTCTTATAATCATTGAAACCTCTGTAAAAAGTTGGTGGGCCGTCATCTGTTGGGTTTATCGCGGTTAGACTAGCTTCATTGACTAATTCTTTAAAATCTGTGTTGATGACAAAACCCTCTATACCCTCGTATAACTTTCTAAATTTATTCGTCATCATGTTATATATACCTTGGTCGAAGTATCCGAAAACCTTCTTGAAAGATTTTTTTCTTTCCTTGTCGTCTATTCTTGGGTCACCTAATAAAGACCTCATCTTAGTACCACTCATGTTACCGAATTGGGGTGCTGTGATAAAATATCCATGTTCCTTATAACCTCTGATATCTTCTCTACTTTTTTTATAATCTCTGAAATATTTACCACCCTTTAATCTACCAGCATCATTCTGTCCAAAAGCATAAACGACCGCAGTTGTTTCAGGATTGAATTTTTTTGTCACATTATCAGCAACGTATGGTGACCTTTCTTGTATGATTCTATTTTTAGGTATTCCCATCTTAACCATGTGACGTACTTTTTCCTTAAAATTCATTGGGTGTCTAGGAAGTTGTTTGATGTTCGAAGTCGTTATATAAGCTTCATCAACCTGTTTAGACAACCATTTATATGTCGCAAGATGTCCACTATGAAATGGTTGAAACCTACCACCGAATACACCGATGGTTTTTTTAATTTCTTTTTGTTCATTTATCCCTAATTTTTTTCGTAGAGAACCGATTTTTTTGATGAGTTCTTTCTGTCTAGAAGAACCAGGTATCATTTTAAAAGCTTTATTATATAACTTAATTAATTCTGTTTTATTATCTTCCCCTATAACATCGTACCCTATGAGAGCCATTGCTAAATCTCTATCAGAATCTCCTCTGAATTTTTTTGCTACTTTTTTATAATTCTTTTTAATCATAGCGGAAGCTTTCTTCGGAGACTTTCCAACCATTACCAAAATTTTATGTATGGAATCAATTGTTTTTTTATTTTCGTCTACTTTCTTGTAACCACTACCATAAGGAACAGATGTGTTACCACGTTTCTTCATCTTCTTAACCATCTTACGACTTGGTGACGGTATGTTACCACCGTAGAGTTTAGCTGCTACGGTCGCGAAATCCTCGTTCTTTTTCTTTGTTTTCTTTTTCATCTTATTGATATAAGCTCGGTAGACAGCTGCTTGTGAAGCCTTACCCATCTCACGAGCTCTCTGTTCCATCGCAACCGCCGCCTGTATCTTGTGGGCATGACTTCTACCGCTGTTTCTAATCTTACTGACCGAGGCTCTTGCGTCTTTGACGGTGGCAAACTTCAATCCTTTGATTGTTCCCTTTGGATTTTCATCCGTGTATAAATCGGAATGAGATTTGGAACCTCTGTGTTGTCCTTTCTTTCTAGGAACCCTAGGTGCTTCGTCAACATTTTTCATCGTACGAATTGTCGTTATCTTTTTTCCATTTATCGTTGGCATACCATGGTCGTCTTTTCCGATTGACTTAACAACAACCTTTTTATTTTTGAACCTACCCGTCAATATAGTATCACCAACTTTTATCGGAATATTTATGGATTCGAAAAACTTCGACTGGCCAGGATCTTTGAATATTTTAGAGTGTTTCTTTTCTCTCCGTATCCATTTTTTAGCTATCTTATTCTTCGGTGGTTTTTTTAAGAACTTATCAATACCCTTACTGACCAACATCTTGAAATGTTTTTTAATCTGAGCATCGGATAGCATTTTATTATTCTGTACAATCATAAAATTAGCACCACCGAATAAACCTTGGAAAGCACCTAGATTTGATTGTACATCCTCCCAACTTTTTTTGACAATAGCGTCGGGTACAACCCTATCTCTTTTTTCATTTCGTTCTCTGGCAATCTTCAACGATGTGTTGACAAAGACCATGTAGGTATCGTAACCCATATCCATCAGTTCTTTTCTTCTTTTCTTTATCTTACTGAACTTATGACCAGTGCCATCTATGATGACACCTAACTTACCCTTTGTGTATAGTCTTAATCTTTCTTGACTTAAATCTTTAGCAAACCTTCTTAATCCACTTGTATCATAGTCAACAGGCTTACCTTGTTTGTCCACACCAGTCAAATCTTGAAATAATTCATCAGGCATATTATCAATATCCGTAGTGCCAAAGTATTTTTTCAACAACATCTCTAGTTCAGAGTCTTGATTTACCATCTTTAGACCGGTCTTCGATACATTTATCTTTTCCGGTATACCGAATAGTTTCTGTGCTACGAAAGACTTACCACTACCAGGTCCACCAGCTAGGAATATAGCTTTGAAGATACCAGGATCTCTGACACCCTCTTCGATAATATCTTGTTCTAAAAATGGTTTTGTCAACCATTCGGTCAATTTATTCATTTACACTTCCATTGTTCTACGATACCATCCGAATAAGAACTTTTCTTGTTCGGGTTTTCTATTCACCAAATCATAGTAATGTTTCAATCTATAGCAACGAACCCTCGGTAGCGACGGATTGAATTCTTTGATAGCTCCTAACGTTTTAGGGCCTAACCCACCATCGACCTTGAGGTCTGCTTTCTTGGAATTACAAGCTCTCTGTAGAACCTTAACTGCGGTTCCTTTACCTTGATTAACACACATATCGAAATATATATGTCTCAACTGTTCGGGCATCTCATCGACTTTGTTTTTATCCCAATAATCTCTTCTATAAATATCTTTTGCTTTATCTTTCGTTAAATTTTTTATATCTACGTCAGGATAGAAACGTTTAGCGATACCAAAATTAGTCTCACCGCCCAAATCATTTGGGTCGTTTACATATCCACCCTCATGATGTAAGGTTATTTCTATAATATCTTCAAATTTTGTTAACATTTTATTTCTCCTTTAATTTTTTTCATAAGTTATTTTATCTATCATAATTACTATGAAGGATCATATGTAAGAGTG
>MDSZ01062739.1_pt1 | contig 14335 bp, 12 predicted proteins | sample 811201 | NCBI WGS metagenome assembly MDSZ01 (sample SAMN05326647, study PRJNA326480) | marine metagenome | isolation source: seawater | place: Indian Ocean: North | collected 2010
TATACAACGAAAAAAATACTTGTGAAAAATTAATTAACAGAGTTAAAAAAGTATCAATCCCTAAGCAAATTGTAGTAGTGAATGATGGCTCAACTGATGGTTCTAAAGAAATTCTTATGAAAATTGAGGGGATTGAATTATACCACAATCATGCAAATCTAGGCAAAGGCAATGCTGTCCGTCTAGCTTTAAAAAGATGCATCGGTAAATATGTAATCTTGCAAGATGGAGATTTGGAATATGACCCGTCCTCTTATCATCAATTATTATTTCCATTGATTTCTAAAAAAGCTGATGTTGTTTTTGGTAGTAGATGGCTTAAACTAACCGATGCTAATAATTACCACACACTGGGTAATAGGTTAATAACTTGGTTTTCAAACCAAATAAATAGAAGTAGTATCACGGATATGGCTTCTTGCTATAAAGTTTTATCGCTAGAGGACATAAATAGTCTTAAATTAAAATCAAATGGTTTTGGACTAGAAGCAGAAATTACAGCAAAGGTGCACAGGTTAGGTCTAAGAATTAAAGAGGTACATGTAGATTATAAAAGAAGAAGCAAGAAGGATGGAAAAAAATTACGGATCATTGACGGTGTAGTTTCTGCGCTGAGTTGCCTTTGGTATAGATATATCGATTAAAATTTCTTTTTTCTTTATATTTTATTTATTTTGCGATAATAAAATAAAACATTAATATACCAGCCTAATTTAAGAGTAATTATCTATATGAGCAGAGTTTGTAATGTAACAGGTAAAAGACCGATGTTTGGTAATAACGTTAGTCATGCCCACAACAAGAGTAGAAGAAGGTTTAACATAAACCTTCAAAAGAAAAAGTTTTGGCTTCCTGATGAAAACCGGTATATCACACTCAGAGTATCTACGCGTGGTATGAGGATAATAGATAAAAAAGGTATCAGTAAGGTTGTTAAAGACCTTAAAACGAAGGGTATAAAAGTTTAATCCTTCTGTATCTTTTTCTGCTAATCCTGCTGTCTGCGGATAAACGCTGGAACTTGTAAATCCTTTCCGTATATAACTTTAGGAGTTTTTTGGGTATCATCAAACTTCATGGTTGGTTCATCTAAAACTGTATCCTTATCTAAAACCTCTTCTTTTTGTGAGTGAAGAGGCTTATTCACTTGTTCTTGAAGAACCCTTGTTGGAATGTTTGAATTTTGATGAGAATCATCAATGGCTGTTTTATCAGTTTCTAGATTATTCGGTATATTGAAACCAGTTGCAATTACTGTTACACGAATTTCATCTTTCAAAGAGCTATCGATAACAGCTCCGAAAATTATATTTGCTGATGGACCTGCTTCCTCAAAAATAATACTAGTTGCTTCATTTGCTTCCATGAGAGTTAAATCATCACCTCCTGTGATATTAACAAGAACACCTTGCGCTCCTTTAATACTGGCATTATCCAAGAGTGGACTTGAGATTGCCTGTTGAGCTGCTAATACTGCTCTCTCATCACCAGAAGCAGTACCGGTTCCCATTATAGCTTCACCCATATTTTTCATTATTGTTTCTACATCAGCAAAATCTAAATTAATTACTCCCTGCACATTTATTAAATCTGATATTCCTTTTGCTGCCTGATGAAGGATAGTATCAGCCAATTGAAATGCTTCAGGCAGAGTAGTTGACTTATCGACAATTGTCATAAGTTTTTGATTCGGTATAGAAATAACCGTATCGCAACTCTTTTTCATTTCAGATAAACCTTCTAAAGCACGGTTCATTCTTTTAGGACCTTCAAAACTAAAAGGCAGACTAATAATTCCCACTGTAAGTATCCCCATTTCTCTTGAAACCTGTGCTATAACTGGCGCAGCTCCAGTTCCTGTACCACCACCCATTCCTGCAGTAATAAATACCATATCCGCTCCTTCTAGTAGCCCAGATATTGCTTCGCGGTCTGCTTCAACTGCTTCTCTGCCAACGTTTGAATTAGCACCTGCTCCTAGACCCTTAGTTAAGTTTTTACCAATTTGGATTTTTTGCTCTGATGGATTATTGTCAAGATCCTGAGCATCAGTGTTAACAGCAATAAAATCTACACCTTGCATTCCTGTTGTTATCATTCTTGTCACAGCGTTTCCACCAGCACCACCAATGCCAATTACTTTCAGATTGGCTTTTTGCTCAGATAGGTTATTTAATTCGAATAACATTTTTTTCTCCTTTATTGATTTTTTTAAAATAATTCTTCAATTGTATCTTTTATGCTTTTAATGAACTTATTAATTCCGGTATAACTATTTTGCCCTAATCTTGCATAATCCTTGGCTTCAAGTGGCCAGAGTAATAATCCTAATGGTGTAGTGTGCATAGGCTCCTCAGCAATTGAAGAAATTCCATCTATGCCTTTTGGAGTTCCTATTCGTATTTTAACATTCAAATTATCTTCTGCTAGGGCTTTGATATTCCTCATTTGTGCACCTCCACCAGTAAGTACGATACCGTAGGTAAGCGGATCCTTAATATCTGATCGAGAAATTTCCCGAATGACTAACTGAAATATTTCCTGCATTCGAGCCTCTACATATTTAGAAATTTCTTTTTCAGATATTTTTCTTTCTACCTTATCATTTTTTGAAGAAATATTCAGTTCTAATTTTTCGGAAGATAAAGATGATTTAGCTGAAGCATACTTAATTTTAATGTTTTCTGCTTCTGCTAGGCTAATTTGAAGCATTACTGCTATATCATTTGTTACACTTGATGATCCAATAGGGATAACAGCTGAGTGGCATATTGAATTATCGCGGTATACTACTATATTAGTTGTTGAAGATCCAATTTCTACCAAAGTCACACCTAGCTCTTTTTCGTCATTTGTTAAAGTAGTCAATCCAGATAAAAATGGCTGAAACACAAGACCTTCAACCTCAATTCCCAGTTCTTGGACGCAACTTATTAAATTATTCATTGGTGTTGAAGCGGCAGTTACTAAATGGACTCTACCTTCAAGACGTCTTCCAGTCATGCCGACAGGATTTTTAATTTGTTCTATAGTGTCTACTATGTATTCTTGAGGTATTGTATGCAGTATATCTCTATCCATAGGTAATGATATCGCCTGAGCTAGCTCTAATACCTGATGAGTATCGCTTAATTTTATTGATCTTTCTGATATTGTACCAAGAGTTACATTTCCTCTATTTAATGCTATAGCAGCTTGAGTATTAATGCTTCTTATATGGTCTCCTGTAATAGATAAGATTGCTTTAGTTATTTTAATATCAGCCATTATTTCTGACTCGCTCATGACTTTATCAATTTGTTCGATCAAAAGGTCTCTATGTATGATGGAGCCACTTCTTAATCCAGCAGATTTAACGGTACTTATCCCAAGTAATTTTATTTTATTATCTTGATCAGAAATTTTACCTATGACGCAACAAATTTTGCTTGAACCAATATCAATTCCAACTATGATATTTGAATCTTGTCCATTTGATGTTATAGATTTCATAATGTGCGAGGCTTTCCAATAATTTGATTTTTATAACGCATATCTAAATAAGAGAAATCTGTTAATCTTGTATGTGGATTTAAATTAATTTTAAATACTTTTAAAATTTCAATTTTATCCCTAAATCTTGTGTTTCCCATTAATATTTTTGTAGGCTCATCTAAAAGAATTAATTCAATGTTATCACCTGATAGAAGTCTTATTTCAGATAAATTATTGTACAAGAATTGGTAATTTTTCTTTATCATACTAAGCCATTCAATTGACTGTTTTGCCTTAACTGATAAAACTTTTTTCCCAATTGGATATAATTCCTTATTAGTGTTGTAATTTGACATTACTGGCAATGAAAAATGTTTTGTGTCAACTATATGTGGTAATACAAATCCATTTTTATCAAGCATTACGAAAGGATCTGAATTTAAAATTGCAATGGGTTCGCGTTCTAAAATTTCTATCTTTAATATAGTTGGATATCGATAACTTGCTCGAACAGCATCTATGTAAGGATGTTGCTCTAATAATTGAATGATTTTTTTAAGGTTTTTTTGATTTAATTCAAGTCCTTTCATACTTGCAAGCAACTTTTCATAAATCAATTCATTTAAAATTTTTGTTTCCGATATGAAAATATCAGTTATTGTAATCTTTTGGTAACTTTTTAGCCATTGATATGAAAATATAGACGAACAAAAAAATATGAATAACACAACTGAATACGTAAAAAGTTTAGTGTGATTGATTTTCAAAATATTTTTATGCTTCATAATGGTTTAAATCTTTCTTTTTAAATCCAATAGTTTTTATTTCGAGATCTAACTTTATTCCAAATTTTTTATATACTTTCTTACGAGTTAAACGAATTAGTTCAATAATATCCATCGCTTTGGCATTTCCATGGTTGATAAAAAAATTTGCATGGTGATTTGAAATTTCAGCGTCTCCTACTCGGGTACCTTTTAGGCCTGCCTTATCGATTAAATAGCCTGCTGGATATTCAACTGGGTTTTTAAACACACTTCCTGCTGATCTAAATCGAAGTGGTTGCGATGATTTTCTTCCTTGGCTAGCTTTCATACGATTTTTTTGAATTTCTTTGGAAAAGCCTTTCGGAAATTCAAAAGTGGCCTGTAATATAAATTGATCTCTCTTAAAAGTTGAAAATCGATAAGAAAAATCAATTTCTGAATTATTTAAAGTTTGAACATCACCGTTCATTTTCATTACTTCTACCGATAAAATATAATTAGATATTTCATGTCCAAATGCTCCAGCATTCATAACTAAAGCACCACCTAATGTTCCAGGTACACCAACAAGACTTTCTAAGCCAGTAAATTTCTTTTTAATGCATTCCTTAACTAATTTCCCAAGCATGACCCCGGACTCAGCTACTACTTTATTTTTCGTAAAATATAGTTTTTTTAGAACCTTGTTGGGCGTAAGAATCACACCATTAAATCCATTATCAGAGACTAATAAATTCGATCCTGAACCAATAAAATATGTTGGTATTTGATTTTTATTACAAAAAGATAATATTTTACTTATTTCATCTATATCTTTTGGAATTATATATGCATTAGCTGGCCCACCAATACCATATGAAGTATGTTTTTTCATTGGTTCATTTTCTAAAAACGTTCCATTGACAATGTTTTTTAATTTTCCTAGTTCAATCAATATTGCCACCTAAATTATTCGAGAGTAGATGTTTTGCATATAAGTCACTATATCTCCAAATACTTCCCGCCCCCATTGTCAAAACCATATCATTTGGTTTTACAATCTTGTCCAAAACATTAGCGAGATCATCCAAATCTTTTATGTATTTACATTCAGTTAGTCCAATTTTAATGCACTGATCGTATATCAAAGCGCTTGTTATTCCAGGGATTTTTTCTTCTCGTGCTGGATATATTTCAGTTATAATAATGAAATCAGCATTTGATAAGGCGTTAGCAAATTCCCTATAGAAGGCTTTCGTCCTTGAATATAGGTGGGGTTGAAAGACCGCAATTATCCTTTTGTCCCATCCATTTTTAGCTGCTGTTAATGTTGCTTCTATTTCTGAAGGGTGATGAGCATAATCATCAACCACCATAAAATTGTCATTTGTTTTTTTTATTTCAAAACGTCGACGGACACCATTATATTTTTTCAATCCTTTTTTTATTATGGAAAAACTAAGGCCCATTTCTACTCCGATTACAACGGCAGCTAAAGAGTTTAGAACATTATGTTCGCCTGGAACATTTAGTTCAATATCTCCTAGGTTTTCTTCCGCGCGAAAAACAGAGTATGTGGTTTTATTCTCGCTAAATCGCAGTTTTTTCGCTCGGTAGACCGCATCCCTAGACCGTCCATAAGTAGTCATGGGCCTTTCAATTTTTGAAACGATATCTTTCACACCTGGTGAATCGATACATAAAATACACTCACCATAGAAGGGAATAGATTTACAAAAATCTAAAAATGCATTTTGATAATCTTTTAAATTTTCATAACAATCGACATGTTCAAGTTCGATATTTGTAATCAATCCGATTGTTGGTTTCAAAGATAAAAAACTTTTATCAAACTCATCTGCTTCAACAACAATTGTTTCACCAGAACCTAATTTAGAATTGGTATTTAAATTTTTAACCATTCCACCTATAACCATTGTAGGATCAAATTTACCCTCAGCAAGAACTGATCCTACCATGGAAGAAGTACTAGTTTTACCGTGTGTTCCTCCAACCGCTATGCTGGTTTTTTTAAATGTAATTAATTCCCCAAGCATCTCTGCTCTTTTGATGATGGGAATTTCTATTTGTCGAGCTCTTATTATTTCGGGATTTTCTATTGATACTGCACTGGAATAAACTAACACATCGGCGGATCCAAGATTTTCAGGCTTGTGACCAATTTTTATATTAATTCCAAGGTTTGTCAATCTTTCAACATTTCTAGATTTAGTTATATCAGATCCAGTTACACTAAAGCCTAAATTTTTTAATAATTCGGCAATACCGCTCATACCTATCCCACCAATTCCGACAAAGTGTATTTTGTTAATTTTCCTGAAAGTCATGATCCTAAAGAAAAAATTTGATCCACAATCAAATTAGTTGCGTTTGGTTGACCTAAACGTTTGGACGCCGCTGACATTTTTTCGATTTCATTATCATGATTTATTAAGCTTATAATTAAATCAAAAAGGTCACCGACTTTCAAATGTTTTTCAAATAGTATACGAGAAGCCCCAGCATTTACAAGTGCTTGAGCATTTTTTGTTTGGTGATCTCCAGCTGCATATGGGTATGGAATTAAAATACTAGGTTTACCACACACCGTAATTTCAGCTAATGTTAGAGCTCCACTTCTACAGACTACTAAGTCTGCAAGAGCATAAGCATTTGCCATATTATTTATAAAAGGAGTTACATGGATATTGATGTTGTTGTATTTTTTGTATTTATTGTATTGGGAATCTCCAGTTTGCCATAAAATTTGGACATCGATGTTTAAAAATTCTTTTGCTATTTTTCCCATCATTTTATTTAAATAGGCAGATCCTTGGCTACCTCCAAATAAGAAAACGGTTTTTTTATCTGGATCAAGATTAAAGGATGCTTTAGCATTAGATCTAATTCCATTTGATATACCTCTTCTTACCGGATTACCAGTCAATATTGTATTAGTATTTAAATGATTATTTGTGGATTGAAAGCCAATACAAACCACTTTTGCTTTTTCTGCAAACCATCGAGTTGTGATACCAGGGTAAGAATTTTGTTCTTGAAGAATTATAGAAATATCCCTAAAACTTTTCATGCCTAAATAAAGTGGGAGAGCAGATGCATAGCCACCAGTTCCAATAATAATGTCAGGCTTAAAGTCATTAAATAAATTTCTTAATTTTTTTAATGACCTTATGATCCTTATTGGCAGCAATATATTTCTTCCAAAACTTTCAAAATTTATTCCACGTTGATAACCTCTGATAGGTAATAAAGTATGCCAAACATCTTTTACTGGGAAAACTCTGGACTCTAAACCAAAATTTGAACCAATGTAGTGAATGTTATTATTTGGCTCTCTATGAGCAATTTCATCACCAATAGCCAAAGCAGGGAACAAATGTCCACCAGTTCCACCACCAGCTATCAAAATATTTTTATTTTTCAATTATAATTGGGCTCCAACCAGAGTTAGCACCTAAAGTCTTTTTTGATTGTGAAATATTTAATAAGATACCAATGAGGATCATATTTATCACCATACTTGAACCGCCGTAGCTTACAAGAGGCATTGGTAAACCGGTCACTGGCAAGATACCGGTAACAACTCCAACATTAATAAATGCGTATAAAATAAAATTAAAAGATATTCCCACAGCCAGCAATACCCCAAATTGATCTGTACAGTCCTTAGCAACTTTAAGTCCTCGAAAAAAAATTAATAGAAAGAGGGTTATTAATGGAAGAGTGCCTAGTATTAAACCAAGCTCTTCCCCAATTATTGCAAAAATAAAATCCGTATGAGGCGTAGGCAGCAACCGATTTTTTTCTATACTGTTTCCTAAACCAACGCCAAAAATCCCTCCATTTCCAAGGCTAATCAATGATTGTCTTGCTTGATAACCTAAATCCTCAGTAACTGAAATACCAAAAAAAGACGTTAACCACTTTGGCAAATAATATATTACGCGTTGCCTTCTGTATTCTCTCAATAGTAAAACAGGAAGGCCTATCAAAAATGTAAATAAACCAATTAAAGATAAGTGTGATAAACTAGCTCCGCCAATAAATAGAATAACAATACCAAGTGCGCCAATCATAAATGCAGTACTAAAGTCAGGCTGTATAATTATTAATGCCATAATCGTTGATAAAATGACGATTGCAGGAAGTAGTCCAGTTTTAAAACTTTGCAACCTCCCCATTTGCTTTTCAACATAATATGACATAAAAATCAAAACTGAAAATCTAGCAATGTCAGAGGTTTGTAATGAAAATGGCCCCAAGTAGATCCACCTTGCAGGCTTGTTCCAACTAAACCCCTTCACTAAAAACATAAATTTTGTAGCAACAAGAATGATAATTGTGAAGAAAATGAAATATGGCGCAGCTTGTTTTAGATTTTTGTAATCAATATTCAAAAAAATAAAGAAAAATACTAAACCTACTAATAATCTCTTTAAGTGCCCTTTTAGGTAAAGCATATCTGTTTTACCATTTGAATTGGAAAATGATTCATACCAGCTAGCGCTGTAAAGCATAATGATGCCCAATATACCTAGTAAGAAAAAATACAATAATAACTGACGATCATATTTTTGGATAATTACATTAAGCATAATTATTGATAACTAATTTTTTAAACAAATTTCCACGTTCTTCAAAATCTTTAAATTGATCAAAACTAGCACAGCCCGGAGACAGAAGAACAACATCTCCGGGCATAGCCATTGATCGGGCAGACTTTACTGCAGAGTTAAGATCAATTTTTCTAATTGATCTTACCGCATCCCCTAAAGCAGTTAAAATCTCCCCTGCGGCTTCTCCATATGTTATTATGAGTTTGACATGACATGATTTTACATATGGAACAATTAGCCGAAAATCTGTACCCTTATTCTTGCCACCCATTAAAAGTATTAGAGGCTTATTTATACTATTAATTGCAACAATAACTGAATCTAAGTTTGTCGCTTTTGAATCATTTATATATGTTATATTATTTACAATAGCTACATTTTCTAATCTGTGTGCAACTCCAGTAAAAGTTTTAAAAACATGCGCTATTCTATCATTGGGTATTTTTGCAAGCTTAGCAGCTGTTGCAGCAGCTAATAAATTCGATAAATTATGTTTGCCTGATATTGAAATATCCTCTTTGTTAATTAAAAAATTTCCTTTTGAGTCAATTATTTTAGTTTTATAAACGTAAAATTCAGTATTTTGATTGCAAATACTGAATGGAGAATGTTTTGCTGGATGTTTTTTAAAACTATTCCTCAGGCGCTTATCATCGATATTGTATACTATAAAGTCATTTCCATCTAAATTTTTCGCCATGTTGAGTTTCATTTTTATATACTCTTCTATAGTTCCGTGTCGATTTAAATGGTCTGGTGAAATATTTAGAAATACGCAAATATTTGGCTTAAAGTGCATAATCGTTTCCATTTGGAAACTTGATATTTCAAGAATATGAATGTAATTATCATTATTTTTAGTTATCTCATCTAAGACGTTTAATGAAAAAGGAGTACCAATATTTCCACCCAATAGCCCTTTTAGGTCTTTAGTCTGACACATTTTATTAAGTGCATTCACAGTGGTTGTTTTTCCATTTGATCCGGTTATTGCAATAACGAGTGAATTTGTAAACCAACTCGCGAATTCAATTTCCCCAACAATTGGTATTTTTAAATTTTTAGCTTTTTTTATGATATCTGAATTTTTATCTATTCCGGGTGAAACTATCCACAAATCGGATTCGTATAGCGCAGCTGAATGTTGACCCGTTTCTACATTTATACCTTCAGAAAGTAACTTATCAGCATTAACATTTATATCAATGCTAGTGGATAGGTCACTTATTCTAACCTGTGCGCCCAGATATTGTGCAAGTTTAGCTGCTGAAACACCGCTTTTTCCTAATCCTATAACTGATATAGGTTTATCTACGATATTTATTTTACTTCTTTTGGTTATGTCTATCATCTGATTTTGAAGGTTGTTAGAGAAAATAAAGCTAGTAATAAACCAATTATCCAAAAACGAACTACAACTTTTGATTCTGCCCAGCCCTTTAGTTCATAATGATGATGAATTGGTGCCATTAAAAAAAATCTTTCACCTACACCTTTTCTGATTTTTGTCCATTTGAACCAACTGATTTGAATAATCACTGTTAATGCTTCCCATACAAAAACACCACCAATTATAAACAGTAATAATTCTTTTTTTAAAAGAACTGCTAATGTGCCTAATGCTGCCCCTGTTGATAAAGAACCTATATCGCCCATAAACACTTCTGCCGGTGAGCTATTAAACCATAAATAACCTAGGCATGCTCCAACCATTGCGCCGGAGAAAATAGCTAATTCTCCAGCTCCAGGGAGGTATATTATATTCAAATAACTAGAATAATCTACTCTTCCTGAAATGTATGATATAGCTGCGATAACTGAAAAGCATATAGCTAATAAGCCTGAGGCAAGGCCATCCAGACCGTCTGTCAAGTTTACTGCATTGGATGTTCCTGTTATTACTAAGATGACCATTATAGGGTAAAGCAAACCAAGATCGATTTCAACATTTTTTAAAAAAGGTAAAGTTGTTTTTGTATTGAATTCTTTAAATTCAGGAATAGTTACTATTAAATAGCTAACCAAGATCCCAAGCGAAATTTGCCCTATTAACTTATATCTAGCGATAAGACCCTTTTTAATTTTTTTTATTACTTTCAAATAATCATCGACAAAACCAATTAGGCCCATCCAAATTATAGAAATTAAAACAATTTGAATGAATGGACTAGATAGCTTAGAAAAGAGCAGGGTAGGGAGGAGTCCAGCCAAAAGGATAATTACTCCTCCCATTGTAGGCGTGCCCTTCTTCTTCATGTGAGATTTGGGTCCTGTAGGGCGAATTTCTTCCCCTATTTGGTGTGTGTGTAGTATGTGGATAACCCAGGGCCCTATGATGAAGCTTATAATAAGAGCCATTATCGTTGCCAAAGCAGCTCTAAATGTTATATACTCAAAAAGATTAAATATTGAGTAATAATTTTTCAAGTTTATTAAATATTCAAATAGCATTACGTTTTAAATACCTCTGAGATAATATTTTCCATCGCCATTCCCCGAGATCCTTTGAATAGCACTTGATCACCAGGAATTAAAGTTTGCTTTAGTTTAGATATCAAATTTGATCTTGAGACAAAATGAGAATTTTGAATACTGCCAATAAGAACACTGTTTGTTACCTTTGATTCAATTCCAAAGGTATAAACTAAGTCCAAGTTTAAATCTTTACATTTTTCCCCAACCTTAAAGTGTTCTTTTTTAGATAATTCTCCCAACTCTAGCATATCGCCGAAAACAAAAATTTTTCTACCACCAACATTTAAAGCTTTCAGATATTCCAGAGCTGCCATACATGAAGCAAGATTTGCATTATATGTATCATCTATAACTGTAATCTTATCAAAATTTTTGATTTGACAGCGCCCAGAGGGAGGGCTAAACGATTTTAATTGTGACTTGATTTCTTTTGTTTTTATTCCAAATGTTTTTGCTACAGAAAAAACAGCAATGCTATTTTTGATAAAAGAGAGATTTTTAGAGGCAGATAATATTTTTTTATTATTAATTGCGATTGATAGATTTCTATTTTTTTCTCTCCTAATATCTGCCAGAAAGTCGCAATCAGGTGTTGTCCCATATGAGATTTTTACACCTGATGTTTTGATGGAGGCAACATTGTCGTCAGCCATATTTACAAAAGAGGTCCCATTTTTCAAATATTCAAAAAGCGCACCCTTGGTTTTGATTATTGCACCTATAGATCCAAACCCTTCATAATGAGCAGGAGAAATATTCGTAATTAGACCATGAGTAGGATTAGATATTTCACAAAGATTTTTAATATCACCTTTTTGATTAGCGCCAAGCTCAATAACTGAAATATCGTGGAGCTCGTTTAATTCCAATAGGGTAAGGGGAAGCCCAATAGAAGTATTGAAATTCCCCTTTGTGGCGTGCACGTTGAACTTCTTTGAAAGTACATGTACCAACAAATCCTTGGTTGACGTTTTTCCATTTGAACCAGTTATTGCAATTATTGATATATCAAATTGATTTCTCCATTCATTTGCTACTTGCGCTATTGAATCCTTTGGATCTTCGACAATTATTTGTTGAATATCTACATTGTTTTCTTTGTTTGGCACTAAGGCAGCATGAGCCCCTTTTCTTTCAACCTCTTTCAAAAAATTATTACCATTAAGCTTGCTTCCTAAAATAGATATGAAAAGATCACCATTTTTACATTCTCTGCTATCTGTGCAAATTCCTGTAATTTCTAAATTAAGTTTGGAACCAACTATTCTTTTAAATAAAGAAGAAAATTTCCTAGATTTATTGACAGCTATTCTCATAAAGCCGAATCGTACTTTTTAATAATATCAATATCAGAATAAAATACTTTTTCATTTGAAATTTCTTGGTATTCTTCTCTTCCTTTTCCTAAAACAATAACTATGTCACCACTTTTACATTTTTTTAGCGCAGATACCAAGCCTTCTTTACGATCATTATATAGTAAATAATTATTTTCTTTAAAACCTCTTACTATATCATTGAAGATTTTTCCTTGGTCTTCGTTTCTTGGGTTATCAGGAGTTACAAAACAGCAATCGGAATATATTTCAGCTATCCTAGCCATTTTTGATCTTTTTGTTTTATCTCTTTCTCCACCAGCACCAAACACTATATATAGTCGAGAACTTTTTGGGCTTAAATTTTTTATCGTACTCAAAATCTTTTGATAGGCATCTGGTGTATGGGCATAGTCAACAATAATTTTTGATCCATTTTGTTGTTGGAAGATCTCCATTCTGCCCGGTATTGTTTTACAAAGCTTAATTCCTTTTTCAATAACTTCTTTTTTTATCCCCAAAGCATGAGCAACTGCTAAAGCAGACAGTATATTTTCAGCATTAAAATCACCTACTAATTTTGATTCAATTATGTAATTGTATTTATCAGCACATACTTCGCCTTCAATTCCATCAATACTCATTTTTATATTTTTATAATGGATTTGATTTTCATCATCCATGGAAAATAAGATTGGAGGACATTTTATAATGCATTTTAGCTTTTGCCCATATTGATCACTACCATTTATTATAGCAACTGCGCTATTTTTCAGTTTTTTAAATAATTGTGATTTTGCATTAAAGTAGTTCTCCATAGTTATATGATAGTCAAGATGCTCTGGAGTGAGGTTTGTAAAAACTGCAAAATCAAAATCAACAGTATCTACCCTATGTTGATCAATACCATGCGAAGAAACCTCCATTACAACATGTGAACATTTCTTTTTGTTCAAAATAGAAAAGGTTTTTTGGAGGCTAAGAGAATCTGGAGTTGTAAGGGTTTTAGAAAGATTTACCAATTTTGATTTCAGCCCTAAAGTACCTAATTGAGCAACATTATGTCCTGCACATTCAATAATCTTAGATAAAATTGTAGCAACAGTTGTTTTTCCATTTGTTCCTGTTATACCTATAACTTTCATGTTTTTAGATGGATTTTGATAAAAATTTGAAGCTATTATAGATGCGGCTTTTCTCGGATTATTTACTTTCAGTTGAGGGATATCTAAGCCATCAATATTTCTTCCATTTGTGACTACTGCTTTAGCACCATTGTCAATAGCTTCAGAAATAAAATCATGACCATCTGCTTTAGACCCAGGTATTGCAATAAATAGATCACCAGGTTTAGTTTTTGATGAATTAAGACTTATTCCAGATATCTCTATATCAGGCAATTCTTTAATGTTAATTAATAAATTTTTGGATAATGCTCTCAATGATGTTTTCATTTTAGGTGCACCATACATGTTGTGCCTGCAGCAATTAGCTTGCCAGGTTCGGGGGTTTGCCATGACACCATACCACTTCCATTGATTTTATATTTCAACCCCTTATCTAAAAGTGAAATCATAGCTTTACGCATACTAAAACCCCTTATATCAGGCATTACTACTTTTTTATAGTGATTTTTTTTTGTTGATAGTTGCGGTATAGAATCTTCCCGAGTTTTCAAATCATAAGA
>MDSZ01134009.1_pt1 | contig 14334 bp, 12 predicted proteins | sample 811201 | NCBI WGS metagenome assembly MDSZ01 (sample SAMN05326647, study PRJNA326480) | marine metagenome | isolation source: seawater | place: Indian Ocean: North | collected 2010
ATAATTTTCATTTCTGCCACTGTAAGTTGTTTGGTAGGGAACATCCTTCTTTTTATTGGAGAAGCACCGGGTTGTTCTCCTCTTAAATATCTAATAGTAAAGTCATAAGCTGCTTGAGCAATTCCCATATAACTAGGCGTTAGAGTCATGAACATATGTGGCCAAGTTTTAACTGCTTTATAATATATACCTCGTGGCATTAATTGTTCTTCAAAAGGTATATAAACATCTTTGAAAATTAAATTTCTTGAGATTGTACCTCGCATCCCAAGAGGATCCCATTCTCCTTCCACACTAACACCTTTAGATTTTGAAGGCACAGCTAAATAGATAGTGTTTGATCGTTTTGGTTTAGAATTTTCATTTTCTAACTCTGTACACAAGGCACCATAATAATCTGCATGACCCGACAAAGAGGCAAAAATTTTCTTACCATTAACGACCCAACCCCCATCAGTAATGACAGCTTTAGTTGCAAAAGCTTTGTGGCCAGCAGCCGAAGCATTTCCCTCTGAAAAAGGTTGGGCATAAATTGAACCTTCATTTAAAATTCTATTATAATGATTTTCCCTTATTGAGTGATGTTCTTGTCTTTTTTTCTTATCCATTTCGGTATTGTCAGCTAAGAATCCTGTCCATAAACAGGAACTAACATGCATATTAAAAGTCAAAGCTGTTGCGCCACAATATCTTCCAATTTCAGCAGCAGCCAACATATATGTTTTAAGGTCTGCACCTCTTCCTCCATAGATTTTAGGAATACAAATTGCCATTAAATTAGCTTGATGAAGATCTTTATAGTTCTCTGATGGGAAATAAGCATTTTTATCATATTCAGCAGATCTTGATAAAAAGTTTTTTGAAGCAAGATTACGTGTTTCTGCACATAATTGTTTTTGTTCTCCTGTCAACCCCCATTCATCTGGGTCAAACATTGGCGCATCATATACCATTAAACCTCCTTAAGAATGACTTTATTGCAATTCATTAAAATATTTTTCTAAAAAATTCAAAATTATTTCATTTGTTTCAACAGGTGCTTCAAGATTAACAAGATGTCCAGCATTTGCAATGCAATGAAACTCAGCTTTTTTTAGCTTTAAAAACATTTTTTCCATTGTTTGAAAAGGTGCATTCATATCTTCTCTCCCAGCAATTAAACAAGAAGGTATCTTGATTTTCCCAAAATCCTGATAACGATTAAACGTCACCAAGCAAGAAATTATTTCTTTATAGGTATTGGCTGGTATTTTTGACATCGAATTAATAGCATTTTCCATAGCTTCATCTGAACATAAATTGCCTAGAATTTCAGGAACAAACTGTTTTGCAAGTTCACTCATTTCTTTTCCTAAAATCAAAGGCTTTAATCTTAATTCAAGAAACTTTTTTTTGAAATCCTCATTCTTCCCGCCAAATGCTGATGTAGTTGCTATAAGTATAAGACTTTTGACTTTTTTAGGATAACGAAAATAAAAATCCTGCGCAACCATTCCTCCAATTGACTGACCCAAAAGTGAAGCTTCAGAAACTTGCAGATCTTCCATAAAACTTTTAAGAGCGCTAGATAACTTTTCAAAAGTAATTTTTCCTAGAGAGTTAGAGCCTTGATAACCTGGCATATTCCAAGCAATAACACGATATTTTTCTGATAACCCTAGCAATTGAGGTTCAAAACTCTTACTGTCGCCTCCTATTCCATGGAGACAAATTATAGGTGGAGATTTTTTTCCTTTTTCTTCATATGAAATATTATTTATTTTAAGCATTAAACAGTCTTTCCATTATCCACAACTGTTTCATTATCTAACTTGATAGTGCACCCCATAACAGGTAAATCAAAATGACCCTCAGTATAACGTCCGGCAAATTCATTCGCGCCAATTGAAAACAAAAAACTACCAGCTAAAGCCCTTAATTCAGTCCCGTTTAAATCATTTTTATCGTACATTGTCAGAGCTTCATACCTTGATTTTTTGTTTAACCCCCAACCAACATGACTTGTTGCATATGCATCTTTATCGTTAAATCCTTTAAGGTAAGATTTCATAAGCAATGCATCCGTTCCATTACCTTGAATATCGACAACATAATCATTTTCTATAATGAAAATAACTTCACTCTCAAAATACCGTTTAAATGTTAAATTCATATCTCCTGGCTTGAAAACTAGTTTCCCATTAACTGATGACTTATTTGGAAAACTTACAACCAAACCTCCAGGCCAATGAGCAAGTGTACCTGGCCGATCTGTCCAACCCCAAACACCAACAGTATTCGTATTCAACATGTCAATGTTCAAATTTGTTCCCCATTCACATGTTACTTCCATAGATTCACTTTTTCTACATTTTGCAACAGCATTTTTAACAATCTCCTTAAGAGAAGGGTCTGGTTTTAATCTTGATAAAATTTCTGGATGCTCATCAGAAATAGACATTATTCTTGCACCTGAGGATAAAATCTCTTTAGTTTCTTTTGAATGCATAAGTCCTTCTTTAGTTAAATCAATTATAAAGTCAGATTGGGTTAACGCTTGCAAAGCATTTTTATTTCCATTTAAGATAGTGGAAGATCCTGTTGATTTAACTATTGGTTCAATTTTCGAAGAGGGGCTGTTTAACTTTATTTCTTGAAACTCTATTGATTGTTTATTTAAAACATATTTAGCCAGTTCAAAATTTAAAGATCGACTAGAATTTTCCTTTAAAATGATTGTTTTTTCATTTTTTTGAATTTTACAATAATCAAATAAAATTGAAAATGCTTCTATCCAATCTTCTTTCATCAATTCCTTAGACATAAAAATACCCTATAAGATATTAACTTTTATATTATTTTTTAAAAAGTTATTAAAGTTATTATTTAAATCAAAACAGCCCATATAACTACGAAGATAGTAATTACAATCAATATTCGGTTTAGTAAGAGGCTATTAGGAAAAGCTTTGCTCAAAAGGGCACCAGCAAAAGTCCATGAAGTATGTAAAACTAATTGAAAACAAGCAAAACTAAGTGAAATAATAATTATTTGATAGTAGAAACTTCCAAAATTAGGACCAAACTCTGTCCAGGCAATAACTACCATTACCCATGCCTTTGGGTTTAAAGGATGAACTAGCAAACCTTTTCTCCAACCCATAATTACTTGTTTTTCATCTGACTGAGAAACAAAATTCCAAGAAACAATCGCAAGATATATCATGTATCCTGCGCTAATAAACTTAAACATAAACTGCAATAAAATAAAATTTGCTAGCAACAAGCCAAGCCCCAATCCCATGGCAATATTTAAGATAAGCTTTCCACCAATCAATCCAAAATTGAATGGCATGCACTTAGCCACTCCGTATCGAGCCCCTGCTGACATAGTTAAAAGATTCGCTGGGCCAGGAGTGCCCACCATGAGAATAATGAAGAGCCACAAATTAATTATTTTATCGAATTCTACCATTTTAAAATTAGTTACTATTATAAAATACAATTTTTTACATATATATATATTTAAAACCAGATAACTTGACTATTGAAAAGATGGAGGAAATGATGCCTATGATCCGCGTAGAAATGTTTAGTGGAAGAAGCAAAAAACAAAAAGCAACACTTGTTAAAGAACTTACTGATGTTTTTATCAAAACTTGTGGAGGAAGGCCAGAAATGGTCGACGTTATAATCACCGACATTGATAAAGATCATTGGGGACAGGGAGGCAAACTATTTTCAGAACATAGTAATTAATTTAATTATCATCAAATAAATTAAAAAATTATTTTAAAGATTATTCCTTTAAGATAATATAAATTTCTATATTAATAATTAAATTTAGGGATGAAAAGCATGCGATTTGCGAACCCAACAAGTACTGAAGAAGCAGTTAAGTTATTATCCGAAGAAGCTGGATTAGCTAAAATTCTTGCTGGAGGGACAGATCTTCTGGTTCAGATGAAGTCAGGTAACATAGAACCTGATTTAATTGTTGATATAAAAAAGATCCCAGGCATTAGAGAAATAATACCTACAAATGGTGGTTATAAAATTGGCGCTGCAGTTTCAGGATCAGAGTTAAGTGAAAATGAAGAAATTACAAGGTTCATACCTGGAGTTGTAGAAGCTTTTGAACTCATAGGTTCAACTCAAATACAAGGTCGTTGTACAATGGTCGGGAATCTATGCAATGCATCCCCTGCAGCCGATACAACTCCCGCATTGTTTGCTGTTGAGGCAATGGTAGATATAGCTGGTCCATCTGGTATTAGAAATTGCCCTATTGAAGACATTCCTGTAAGTCCAGGTAAAAACTCTCTTAAAAAAGGTGAGTTTATTACTTCTATTTTTGTCCCTTCTCGATCTAAATTATCATCTGATGCCTATCTTAGATTTACTCCCAGAACAGAAATGGATATTGCCGTTGTTTCTGCAGCGGTATCATTAGAAATTGATGTCCATAAAACATGTACTAAAGCCAAAATTGCGCTTGGGGCAGTAGCACCTACCGTAATTACTGTTGAAGAAGCCAGTAAACATCTAATCGGAACAAAACTAGACGAAAAATCGCTCAAGAACATGTCTGATGAATGCATTAAAGCTTGCAACCCAATTGATGATAAAAGAGGCACAGTCGAATATAGAACGGAAGTCTCTGGTGTTCTTGCTAGAAGAGCTGCAAAAATAGCCTATGACAGGGCAGGAGAGAAATTATGAGCAAAATCCATATTGAAACTAAAATTAATAATGATGAATATGAATTTTTATGTGAGCCGGACGAAACGCTATTGGATGCTCTAAGAGATCGTCTCCACCTTACAGGCAGCAAAGAAGGTTGTGGTACAGGTGACTGTGGAGCTTGCAGCGTTATATTTAATGGCAAATTAGTCTGCTCTTGTCTCGTGTTAGCTGCTGAAGCTAATAATTCTTCAGTTGAAACAGTTGAAGGTATTGCTGATGGAGAAACCCTTCATCCTTTGCAACAGAAGTTTATTGAACACGCAGCTCTTCAATGTGGAATCTGCACTCCAGGGATACTTATAGCTGCAAAAGCACTTCTTGAAAAAAATGCTAACCCAACAGAAACTGAAGTTAGGTATTGGCTGGCTGGTAATCTATGTCGATGTACAGGGTATGATAAAATTATTAATGCTGTTCTTGACACAGCTTCTGAAATGCGGAGTAAATAAACATGGCCCCATTAGAACACTCACCAGAAAGAAAATTTAAAGTCATTGGACAAAGACCTCTTAGACCCGATGGCATAGACAAAGTAACAGGCAGAGCGCAATATGGAGCTGATCTATATGTAACAAATATGTTATTTGCAAAAGTCCTAAGATCAACTCATCCTCATGCAAGAATTAAATCTCTTAACATTACTGCTGCAGAAAGTCTTCCTGGTGTTAAAGCTGTAGTCACTTCATCAGATTTCAATAAAATTAATCCTGATGGGCCTAAAGACGTTCTCGAAAATTGTATAGCCTATGATAAAGTATTATATGACGGTCATGCTATTGCTGCTGTAGCTGCAATTAGCAACTCTATAGCTATAAAAGCGCTCAAATTAATTAAAGTAGAATATGAACCATTGCCATTTGTTATTGATGTAGATGAAGCCATGAAAGAAGGTGCTCCAATTGTCAATAAAGGCAAAGGTCTTGAAAACGTTCCTAAAGGTTTTTCAGAAAACGTAACCAGTTATTATGAATTCGGTCATGGAGATCTGAATGAAGGGTTTTCCAAAGCAGATAAAATTATAGAACGTAATTTTAAAACAGCAGCTGCTCATCAGGGCTATATTGAACCTCATGCTTGTTTGGCACAAATGTCATCTGATGGGAAAGCAGATCTGTGGTGCTGCACGCAAGGTCATTATTTGGTAAGAGAATTATGCGCTAGTATTATGGGTATGGAAACTAGTCAACTCAAAGTTACTGCCTCAGAAATAGGAGGGGGTTTTGGTGGTAAAACGACAGTCTTTATTGAGCCAATTGCACTTGCATTATCTCTTAAATCTGGGAGACCTGTAAAACTTGTTATGACAAGAGAAGAAGTCTTTAAAGCTTCCGGGCCTACCGTGTCTTCATCTTCTGATATCAAAATTGGCATGAAATCTGATGGGACAATTACTGCAGCCCATGCAAAACTTCGATATCAAGGTGGAGCATTTCATAATGGAACAGTTGAAATGGGAGCACAAAGTGCTTTTGCCTGTTATGATCTCAAGGCTGTTAAGTCAGAAGGTTGGAATGTTTTAACCAATCGACCATTGCAAGCAGCCTACCGTGCCCCAGGAGCTCCTCAATCTATATATGCTGTCGAAAGTGTCATTGATGAATTGTGCCAAGAGTTAAATTTAGACCCCTTAGAAATAAGGATAAAGAATGCTGCTAAGAAAGGCACTCTCTCATCTTATGGTCCAACATTTAATGATATTGGTCTTTTGGCAACCCTTGAAGCTGCAAAAAAACACCCACACTACTCTGCTCCTTTAGGAGAAAATCAAGGGAGGGGATTGTCTTGCGGTTTTTGGTTTAATTTTGGAGGCAACACTTGCGTTAGCCTCAATGTTAACTTTGATGGTACTGTAAGTGTTACAGAAGGTAATCCTGACATTGGAGGATCAAGAGCTTCTATCAGCCAAATGGCCGCAGAAGAAATTGGTATACCATTTGAAAAAGTTAGAACTATTATAGCAGATACAAACTCATTAGGGCATAATGAAGTAACTGATGGCAGCAGAGTCACTTTCGCTGTTGGTCTTGCAACTATAAAAGCAGCAAGAGGTGCAATCAAAGAAATGTGTAAAAGAGCTGCAAAAATCTGGGGTATCGATGAGGATGCGGTTCGTTGGGAAGATGGATGTGCTGTACCTGCAGGACCTAATGCAGGAGATCATGAACCACTCCCTATTGAAAAAATAGCAGCCATGTCTTCTCAGACTGGAGGCCCGATAGCAGGTCATCATGAGGTAAATGCCGAAGGAGCGGGCGTAAGTTTCGGGGTTCACCTAGTTGATGTTGAAGTTGATCCTGAAACTGGCTTAACAAAAGTACTTCGCTACACTGTTTTTCAAGATGCGGGAAAAGCAATACACCCTTCATATGTTGAAGGTCAAATGCAAGGTGGGGCTGCACAAGGCATTGGATGGGCACTCAATGAGGAGTATATCTATGGTGAGGATGGTCGATTACAGAACCCTGGTTTTCTCGATTATAGAATTCCTGTAGCTTCAGATTTACCAATGATTGAACCCGTAATTCTGGAAATACCAAACCCTGGGCATCCCTATGGCGTCAGAGGTGTTGGTGAAACATCTATTGTTCCTCCTCTTGCAGCAATTGGAAATGCCGTTTCCAGAGCTATAAAATTGAGAATGTTTGAAATACCCATGTCCCCGCCAAAAGTTCTTAAAACTATAAAAAACAATGGTTAAAATTAAAGTATGGGGGTCTCTCCAAACAGCCACAAATAATGAAGAATATGTTGAAGTTGATGCTTCAAACTTTAAAGAAGTATTAGATGCATTAGTTAGTAAGTACCCCAAATTAAAGCCTCAAATCAAAAGAGGTGTTTCGGTAGCAATTGATGGAGTTATTTATAAAGATTCTTGGTTCACACCTATTAATGATAGCAATGAAGTTGTTTTAATGCCTTATATGGAAGGCGGTTAAATCAATTAAAATTATGTTCTATCTCGCCAGAAATAATTTTCATAATCGTGTCTTGATCAAGATCAGGCAAGTCTGGTTGGATAGTTTTAACTTTTGGAATTCGCAACTTCCCTTTAGTAAAGTCAACCCCATCTCTCCTAACAAATCTTTTTTCATCGCCCATCTGAGCAATGAAATCCCAATCAGGAGGATCGCCCGGCAAACTTTTTATCATCAACCTATCTTTCTGACTTTTAATAATCTGTTCCGTTAATTTTTCTGGATCCCAATTTTTTTTACAAATTTCCAATAGAGAGTTTAATGTATGCTGATATTTATCTTGGTTTGCTAAATTAATCAGTTCCGAAGGATCTTTTTCTAAGTCAAAAAGTAGGTGAGGGTGTCCATGCGTATAAATTAATTTATAATTTCCTTTCCTTACCATTCTTGTCGGCACACATGGGCCAATATGAAAATAATCAGAAATCGCACAACCTTCTGTATTTGGTTGACTTGCTGAGATTTCAGACATTAGGCTTGATCCAGATAGGTATTCTGTATTGGGCATTTGTTTGTCTGCTGAACCTATGTCAATAAAAGTAGGAAGCAAATCAATTAAAGAAGTAACTTTTTTTATTCTTTTATTCAAATTAAAATCCGGAATTGATGCAATCATAGGAACGTGCGCAGACCATTCCCAAAAACATTGCTTAAACCACATCCCTCTTTCCCCCAGCATCTCTCCATGATCAGAAACAAAAAAAACCGCTGTATTTTCTCTTAGGTTTGTTTCCTCAAGTAAATTTAAAATTTTACCAATTTTCTCATCAATATAGGAAATCATTCCATAGTATGCTTGTCGTGTATTACGAATATGATCATTAGTTATTGTGTGTCTATGTCGTCCATGGGCAAAAAACAAAGCTTTAGAGAAGTAGTCCAGTTCATCAAAAGGTATGGGTCCTACCTCAGGCATATTAATATCTTCACTTTTATAAAGATCCCAATATTTTTGAGCCACGTTAAACGGCGTATGAGGACTTGTAAAAGATACTATTCCAAAAAATGGATTTTGTTCATTATTTCTTGCTAAATCATATATTTTTTTAAGACTTTGAAATTCTACTTCATCGTCATAGTCTTCTTGCATTGTTCGAATGCATGGACCAGCTTCAACAATACCATTTAATGCTGTACCTGATGGAACATAAGATGGCCCGGCACTCCAGTTTGAAATCCAGTCATAAGTTGCAGGATAAACATCTGTTGTTAATCTCTCATTAAAACCATGAAGTTGGTCAGGTCCAATAAAATGCATCTTTCCTGATAAAAACGTCCAATAACCCAAAGATCTTAAGTAATGAGCCATAGTTGGAATAGAACTTCCTATATCATTGGCATTATCATAAACAGCGATCTCAGGAGTAAGCTGACCTGTCAACATTGATGCTCTACTGGGAACGCAGATAGGGTTATTACTATAAGCGTTTTCAAAAATTATACTTTTACTAGCTAATTTATCTAAATTTGGAGTTTTACAGACTGGATTTCCATAGAAGCTTAAAGCCTGCGGTGCCAACTGATCAGCCATAATTAAAAGAATATTAGGTTTTTTCATGATTTGATCCTTAATTTATAATATTTGATTTAATAGTTTTTGTTCTAAAAAGATTAAATAATACTAATAAGATTAAGCCAATCACACCTGCAAATCCCCATAAGTAAGATGTACTTAATAGACAAAATGTTACAATTAAATACATGCCTCTTTCTAAGAAAGAAATTTTAGAAAACAACCAACCTTGAATTGCGATAGCTAAAGACAAAGATCCAAAAACGGCTGAAAACCCAGCTATCAGAATCATTTGTAATGAAGCTTCAATACCAATTAATACAGGGTTATAAGCAAAAAAGTATGGGATAATAAATGCAGCTATTCCAAATTGGCATGAAACAATCGCTATTCTAAATGGATTAGCATTCGCCAATCCTGAAGCTGCATAAGCTGCAAGTGCTACTGGAGGAGTAATAGATGATAACATTGCGGAATAAAAAACAAATAAGTGTGCAGCCAGTTGATTAATTCCAAGCTGTTCAAGAGCTGGAGCTGCTAACGTTGCAACTAATATATAAGCAGCAGCTGTTGGAAGGCCCATTCCTAAAATTAATGACGCAACCATTGTCAACATCAGAGCAAGAAAAACATTACCTCCAGACAAGGAAATGACCAAGGAGGAAAATTTTAATCCAAGTCCAGTAAGTGTAATAATGCCTATTATGATACCTGCACAAGCACATGCTGTGGCAACGGGAATTACCGCATCAACTCCATTTTCAATTGTTCTTAAAATTTTAGATGGGGTCAACCATGATGATCTTCGCAAGTAACTAAGGGCTACAGCCATCATTAAAGACCAGATTGAAGCGTACATTACAGAATAACCATCAAACATCATATATATAAAAACCGGTAAAGATAAAAGTAAATGACCGCCACTTTTAAGAGTTTTCCAAATCGATGGTATATCTTTAGTGTCAATAATGGGGATGTTTCTTTTTAGAGCTTCTAAATGAACTACTGAAAAAAGTACTATATAATATAAAATAGCTGGAAGTAGAGCGGCTCTTGCAATCTCATAATAAGAAATACCTGTCATATCAGACATTAAGAATGCTGCAGCACCCATAACTGGTGGCATCAATTGCCCACCTGTTGATGCTACAGCTTCAATAGCACCTGCTGTTTCAGACCTATATCCCGTTCTCTTCATTAAGGGTATTGATATAGTCCCTGTAGTTAAAACATTGGCTACAGCTGTTCCAGAAATCATACCCATCAAACTTGATCCTACAACTGCAGCTTTAGCTGGGCCTCCCCTTGATTTACCAGTCATAGAGTTGGCTATATTCATTAAAACCTTGCCAGCTCCTGAATTTTCTAACACTGCTCCAAACAAAACTATCAAAATCACAAATGTAGCTGTAACTCCTAGAGGAGTTCCAAATATCCCACTGCCACCAAGATACAAGTGTGACATTATTCTGAATAAACTATCCCCTCTATGACCCGCCTCTCCAGGAAGATAATTTCCAAAAAGAGCATATAATAAAAATGTAATTGCTAGAATAGCTATAGGCCAGCCTATAGTTCTCCTGGTGGCGTCTAAGAGAAAAAAAGTGGCTGCAAGACCAAGATAAAATTCATAGCTTGTTAACTCACCCCAACGATCATTAATAGCGTCAAAAAATATAATATGATAAAACATTACTAAAAGACTCAAAAGAGCGAGCATAATAAACAAATAAGTTTTTAAAGATTTTAATAAGTCAGTCATAGACATTTTTTGTAAGGGAGAAAGATAAACTAAAAACAAGATAATCCCTATATGAAAAGATCTTTGTATCATGTCCGGGAACACTCCCCAGAAAGCTGTGTATATGCTAAAAAATGAAAGGATAGTTGCCGCTATTATCCTGACCACCCAAATCGGAGGACAATTTAATAAATTATCAACTAAATTTCTCATCTTTAACTTTCTAAAATTTATTTTTTTCTTGGATTATGCGGCTCAACCGTCTCTACAAATGGATATCTTTTTTTTGCTTTTGTTGCTGTAGTATTAGGATCCACGGCTCCTCTAACATAAGCTTTGGTTGCATCAACATAAGGCTGGTGATCCCATCCTGTCCATTTTCCCTTTAACAAAGATTTTTGAACAAATAGTCTTCTTTTTTGAGATTTGATTATTGCCTTTTCAAGATTTTCATAGTCCCAACGTCTATCAATTTCCGTTTTCATAAAATTTGATAAGGATTTATAATTGGGGTCATCAGCTACATTATTTAATTCATTTGGATCAAGGTTTAAATCATACATCATGGGAGGATCTGTTCTACAATGAATATATTTAACACCATCTTTAATAAAGATTAATGCAGGTGCATAAACACCCTCACCAGTAAACTCTAACATCAGTTCATTGGGTAAATTAGATTTATCTCCATGCATTAAATTAACAAGAGATTTACCATCTATACGATCAGAAAATGAATATTTTTTCCCATTTTGAGCTATATCCATAAATGTAGGCAGTAAGTCCAATAAAGATACATAATGTTTTTCATTTAAACCTTTTGAAAGATCCGGCCCGCTAACAATCATAGGAACCCTTACAGACCATTCATAAGGTAAGAACTTAAACCAAGTACCTCTTTCTCCTAGCATTTCACCATGATCTGCCACAATAAAAATATAAGTTTGATCATAGTAATCACAGTCTTTTAAAGCTTTAACTAACCTTCCAATTAAATGGTCAAAGTATGAAACCATCCCAAAATAAGCATGCCTGGCATTTATAATATCGCTTTCTTTAATATTATGCTCATCTTCTCTTATAGTTAGGGCATATCTTTGAGACCATGGATCACGATGCTCTATTGGTTTCCAGGGTACTTCTGGCAATTCAATTTCTGAATGCTTATAGAGATTCCAAAAATCTTCAGTTGTAACGAAAGGATTATGAGGATGCGTGAATGAGGCCATTAGCATAAATGGTTTTTGATCTGATGAACGCGCAAAATCATAAATTCTTTGCACAGCCTGATAACAGACTTCTTCATCATAATCTATCTGGAGACTCCTTTTACATAGACCTGCTTCCACTATTGATCGAAGGCTCATTCTTGATGGAGCATATGGTTCATCTGTTTGAGACCAATCAGCAGTCCAGCCAAAGTCTGAGGGATAGATATCAGTGGTCAAACGCTCTTCAAATCCATGTAATTGATCAGCTCCTACAAAATGCATCTTACCAGACAAACAAGTCTGATATCCAACATCTCTTAAATAATGAGCAAAAGTAGGAATTGATGACAATAACTCTCCTGCATTATCATAACACTCTACATTGGAAGAAAGTTGTCCAGAAATCATTGATGCTCGAGATGGTCCACAAACTGGATTATTACAATATGAATTTTGGAAAGTTACTCCATTTTCTACCAAATTATCGATATTTGGAGTAATAGTTAAATTTTTCCCATAAGCAGATAAAACTTGTGACGTAAGCTGATCTGCTTGAATTAATAGTATATTTGGTTTCCGCGCCACTAGTTTACCGTAGAATTGTTGAAGTTAAATTAATGTCAATGCGAAACAAATTAAAATGTTTCGCATTGATTAAAATTATTCTTTAGTCAGCAGTTCTTTTGACAAAGTCCTCAATTCCTGGGACTCCAATCTCTCTATAGTATTTAAGAGCGCCAGGGTGTAAAGGAGCACCAAATCCATTTAAAACTGTTGATTTGGTAACTTTACCAAAGGCTGGATGAACGGACTTTAATTTATCAAGGTTTTCAAAGATTGCTTTTGTCATTGAATAAACTAAGTCTTCAGGCACATCTTTAGAAATCACCATTCCGTTAGCTAAACTAAATGAAGGGGTTTCTTTATCAATCCCATTATATGTTCCAGCAGGGATAGATAGCCTAGCATATGGAGGATATTTAGCTTGATGCTTAGCAAAAAAGTCATCTGGAATAGGGATCAGTTTAACTTTTCTTGAAGCAATTAACTTTTTAACTGGAGGTAAAGGGAAGCTTCCATTCCATAGAGCAACATCAAGATTACCATCGGCAAGACCATTAGCCATGGCGCCTAATTTAATTCTAAATGCTTTAAAATCGTCTCCCTCTTTGAGACCCAAAGTTTCCATCATTGCATCTGCATCAAGCATAGAAACACCGCCAGGTTGTCCCATACCTACACGTTTGCCTTTCAAGTCGGCCATAGTATTAATACCACTATCCTCAAGAGTAATAATATGCATAGCCACTGGAGCAATACCCATCCAGCTTAAAATCTTACCTTTTTCTGTTCCTTTGTAAGGACCTTCAGCCGCGTATGCTTGATAAGATGATAGAGTGGTTGCCATTGATATTTCTAGTTCTTTGTTTTGCAATAATTTAATATTTGCAACATAACCTTTAGTTTCTTCTGCAGTTACTGAGACACCAGGCACATTATTATTGATCACATCAGCAATTCCAGCTGACCATGTGTAAGCTGTGCACCCAACAGGACATGACCCTATTGATAGCTTAGTATCTGCGTTAGCCGCAGTTACAGAAAACAACAACGTCAGAAAACTGAGTGAGAACAATACTCTTTTAAAATTCTTAATCATTTTAACTCCCTTTAAAAATTTTATATTTTTATTTTTTTATTATTTATATAATTAATACTATTGAGTTTTTTTGTGTCAACAAACAAAATTTGGATCGTAAAATAATCACTACTGATTACTCAGAAGTCAATTTCTCAAATTCATCAAATTTTTTATTTACATTCCACAAGAAACCATTTTCGATATCAAACCACCAACCATGAATTTTTAAATTATTGTTTGAAACCAATTCTGAAATCCAAGGAAAGGTCATTAAATTATCTAGAGAGTTACGTATAGATTCTCTTTCTGCAACATGCTGTTTAGAGCCTGGCCAATCTTTTAAATTCAGTTTCATTATGGATTTTCTTGAAATTTTAATCCAATCATCTATGAACTCTTTTTTATTTTCATTTTTTTCTTCATTTTCTTCTTGCTCCAGTTTACATGACCGGCACAAAGCTGAAACACCACCACAAAAAGCGTGGCCTAAAACAATTATATCTTTAACTTTTAATTCCAATACTGCAA